>Ga0164297_10000616_pt1 | contig 42964 bp, 37 predicted proteins | sample GEODES058metaG_FD_113539 | JGI IMG/M metagenome (GOLD analysis project Ga0164297, IMG submission 113539) | Dystrophic lake water microbial communities from Trout Bog Lake, Wisconsin, USA - GEODES058 metaG | ecosystem: Environmental > Aquatic > Freshwater > Lake | place: USA: Trout Bog Lake... | reverse complement strand
TGGCAAGCAGATAATCATGAGCGATGGTAGCAACAACCTTTATTTCCGTGACCCAGAAACTTTTAAAGTGCTAAACATAGTTGGGGTTACAGATAATAATGGCCCCGTGGGCAATGTGAACGAGTTGGAATACATCAATGGATATATTTTGGCTAACATCTGGCAATCGGACATAATCATCAAAATAGACCCCGAAAGTGGAAAAGTTATTGGCAAAGCTGACTTCAGTGGAACAAAAGAAAAATACTTCCCAGAGGCATTGGACAAGGCGGAGGTTTTGAATGGAATAGCTTATGACAGCACCACTAAACGTCTTTTTATCACTGGGAAATATTGGCCTAAGATATTTGAAGTAAAGGGGTTGACGGATAAATAGATTGCGATTGCAAAAATTAGATTGGATTTAATTACCAACCAAAACACCCCATATAGCTTGTGTTTTAGCTTGTCAGACGTACTAATTGTTGCATTTCCTTCCCATTTTCAAATGTTAAAATCATTTTGCCTATTGCACTGGAAATTTTTTCCGGGGCAACGGAAAACATTTCCAGTGCAATAGAAAACATTTCCGGGGCAATGGAAAACTTTTCCAGTGCAACGGAAAACTTTTCTGGGGTTATGGGAATATTTTCCGGGGCTATGGAAAACATTCCCAGTATAATGGGAAACATTTCCGGGGCAATAGAAAACATTCCTATACCTATAGAAATTGTTTTCCATGTCTTCAAACGTACATTTATCAATAACCTCTAACTTGCCAATTAATATCAAATCCCTCTAATAAAAGTCCAATTAAGTACTATTGTTTTTCTGATTTATCCTACGTCATCCCTACACTAAAAGCCCAATGTTTAAACGAATAATCCCTTACCGAAAAGATTTTCTTACTTTCACAGCCCGAAAAGGATACCAATAGTGTCAAAAAAGTAACTGAGTAGTATCGAATTCGTCAAAAAACACACACAATGAAAGCAATAATTCCGGTAGCTGGTGCAGGTGCAAAGCTCCGACCCCATACTTACACACAGCCTAAAGCACTGATTCCTATTGCAGGAAAAACAATCCTTAGCTTCATAGTAGATCAGTTACATGAAGCAGGAATCAATGAATTTGTATTTATCGTAGGCTATCTCGGAGAGAAGATAAAAGAGTATGTGCTGAATACTTACCCCCATTTAACTACGCATTTTGTATTTCAAAATGAACGCCAAGGTACCGGACATGCCATAGAACTGACCAAGAACATAGTTGGCGATGACGAAGTATTTATTGCATTGGGCGATACCATTTGTGAATACGACATCAAAGAAGTGATGGATAGTCCTTATTCGATTTTGGGCGTTAAAAAAGTAGATGACCCAAGGAGTTTTGGCGTTGCCACAATCAATGATGAAGGATTTATCGAGCAACTGGTTGAGAAGCCTGCCATCCCTAAGAGCAATATGGCGTTGGTGGGGATATATAAAATAAAGGAAGGGATGTTGTTGTATGAATGTCTGCACGATTTATACCATCAACAATTGAAACCGAATAGCGATTATAACCTTACCGATGCGTTGGATTGCATGTTGAAGAAGGGTGTTAAAATGAGATCGTTCAAAGTGAAAAACTGGTTTGATTGTGGCAAAAAGGAGACATTGTTGGAAAGTAACTCGACGCTCTTGAAGAAATCTGGCGGCAATGTACCACTAGACCACACCTATAAAGATTGCATCATCATACACCCTGTGAGCATTGCCGATGGCTGCGAAATATCACACTCTATTATTGGTCCACACGTGGCAATAGGTGCACATACAACAATAAAACATTCAATAGTAAGGGACAGTATCATTGGTTCTTACACAAATTTGTTTGAAGTAGTGCTTGACAATTCACTCATTGGTAGCGATGCCTCCGTAAAAGGACTAAGCAGAAGTCTGAACATAGGCGACAATACGGAGATAGACTTTGGGTAATTTCAGTTATCAGTAAACAGTAAGCAGTGAACAGTAAAGAAATCTTCACTGATAACTGTTTACTGTTTACTGATAACTGTTCACTGTTTACTGATAACTGTTCACTGTTTACTGATAACTGTTCACTGTTTACTGATAACTGTTCACTGTTTACTGATAACTGTTCACTGTTTACTGTTTCCTCCACGCCCACTTCCACATTTCTTTCCAAGTTGGTTTCTTCCCGTACATCAATATGCCAACCCTATAAATCTTGGCACTGATCCACGTGGTGCATATAAAGCCAGCAATCAAAAGAATCATACTCAAGCCTAATTGCCAATACGGAACCGTATTCGGAACGCCAAATGGTAGGCGTGCCATCATTACCATCGGTGATGTAAGAGGAAATAAACTACCAAAGACGGCGAGTCCACTTGTGGGATTATTAATTGCATTTGTCATGATAACAATACCAAAAATGATAGGCATCGTGATAGGCAATGTAAGACTTTGTGCATCTTGTGGGTCTTCGTTCACGGCACTGCCCACTGCTGCAAACAAGGAAGAATATAATAAGTATCCCCCCAAGAAATAAAAGATAAAGCAACCAACAATCAATGGGATATTAATTTCTGAAAGACTGTTAAACACACTGTCCAACGCTCCGCTGCTTTTTGCAGTTTGTATTGCTTGAGTGGCACCATGATTCATTACACTGGTGGTTTCGCTCATTCCAGGAATAAACATTGGAAGTATAACCCTGAGGGTGATGGTCAGTGCAATCCAGATGATAAACTGAACCAATCCTACTGCACCAATACCCGTAATCTTACCCGCCATCAACTGAAAAGGCTTCACGCTACTAATGATTACTTCAGCTATTCGATTTGTTTTTTCTTCCATCACACCCCTCATTACCATCGTTCCATAAATGAAAAGGATTATGTAAATCATAAACCCAGACGCATACCCCACAATATAACTCACACCCACCTTTGTATCGTTTTCTTCTTTGCCTTCCGTAGTAGAAAACTTTATTTCATTACCTTTTTGAAGGCTATCCAACTGCGCTTTATCTATTTTTAATGATGATAAAAGCCGTTGATTTTCCAAAGCGTCGTTTATGCGCTTCTGTATTTGTTCCCTGTTCATCAACCCAACTGTTTTACCAGAAACAAACGAAATGGTATCGCCTTTAGAAAGTTTAAAGTCTTCAGGTACCCATACATAGCCATCAAATTGCTTTTGGGCAACTTTTTCTTTTAGCGAAGTCAGGTTTTCATCCTTTACGAATATAAAGTTTATATCCTCGCCACTGTTTATCTTCCCACCAAACACACTTGCATTGTCAGCGATGGCAATCTTGTAGTTGTCGGCAGTTTTTACGGAGAAATAAATAATTGCTCCATACAAACCAAAAATTAGTACGGGCAGCAGGATGGTGGTCAGTAAGAAAGTTCTTTTCTGTACCCTGCTAAGAAATTCGCGTTGTGCTATTATCCAAATCTTGTTCATATATTAAAGGTGAGTGGTGAGTAGTTAGTAATGAGTCCTAGTTTACTTTTTGAAAAGCCCTTGTTACAGATTTTGTCCCATCAACCAACTGAATGAAAATATCATTGAGAGAAGGAAGAATTTCATTGAATGATTCAATTTTGACACCTTGATTGATGAACCTAAGCAACACGTCGTTACTATTAAATCCTTCATTTATTTTCATTGTCAAAGTATTTGCCTTCTGGTCAATTACCTGGTAGGCAGTATCTTCGAAACTAGCAGGGATGCCCGCCAGTTTTATACTGAATTTATTCTCTTTAAACTGTTGTTTTACGTCAGCGACACTACCATCCAATATCTTTTGTCCAAGATTGACCAATACGATATGGTCGCATATTTCTTCCACTTGTTCCATACGGTGTGTACTAAAAATAACGGTGCTTCCCCTTTGTGCTAAGCCATAAATCTCATCTTTTATAAGGTTAGCATTCACGGGGTCAAGTCCACTAAAAGGTTCATCGAGTATTATCAATTTCGGTTCGTGCAAAACAGTTGTTACAAACTGTAGCTTTTGGCTCATCCCTTTGCTTAGGTCTTCCACTTTTTTGTTCCACCAGCTTTCCATTTCCAATCGCTTGAACCAGAACTTTATTTTCTCCATTGCATCAGCCTTGCTCAAGCCCTTTAGTTGCGCTAGGTAAACTGCCTGCTCCCCTATTTTCATTTTTTTATAAAGCCCCCGTTCTTCGGGCATATAACCAATCTTGATGATGTCGTTTGCTGGTTCAAAAGGACGACCATCAAAGGTGATGTTGCCGCTATCTGGGTAAAAGATACCCGTAATCATCCGCAGCAAGGTCGTTTTACCTGCACCGTTAGGGCCCAACAAACCGAAGATGCTGCCTTGCTCTATATCAAAACTGATGTCGTCAACTGCCTTTTGAGTGGCGTAGTACTTTTTTAGGTTGTGCAATTGTAGTATGGATGCCATAATTTATTTTGTGAATCGAATATAGGGAATGAAAATGGATGTGGACAGGTTTAGGGGAGAATTATTTTGATAAAAGCAATTAAGCTAAACATACAGTCAGTTTTAGTAAATTCAATTGCCATAGTATTAAAGCATACATTGCACGAAATTATATAACAATGAACGAAGAAAATGAGTCAACCAAATACCTTTTACGAGCAGTATTGCAAAAAAATTTCATGGTTACTGTGAATACGTTGGCAAAACACTTCACGGCAACTGGTGTATTGCCCCCAATGAGCGAACCATTTGTTACTGGAGGTGCAGCACTAATGAAAAGAGCAGAGGAGGAAGAAAATGAAGAATTTTTTGAAATGAACTATCCTGAATGTTTGTTTTTAATGGATATGATGAGCCGTATAGAGACTGTTTTTAATGTCACGATACCCACTTTTGACAAGAACCTAGAAAATATGACCGAAGAAGAAAGAGAAAACTATGAAATGTCATTGGACTTGGTTGAAATGATGGCTCAGGTGAAAGGGGAAATAATTGAAACTTTCCCATCAATAAACCAAATTTTTATAAACGCAGAGATATTGAGGAAGAAAGAAGCTGATGAGCGAAAAACAATGAACCTTGATAATAAAACGGTATTGAATGCAATATCTATGGCCGACCCGTTTCAAGGCAACTACTTCCAACTGCTCTTCAGTTTCTTCGAGGCTTTTATTATTCTTGGAGAATCTAGCTTTAGCGAGCGGGTGCGGGAAGCCGATTTCTATTGCATAAAAGACATAAACACGGTACGGGAAAGGATGAACAAAGCCATTGCAGACTCTTTAAAAAAGCCTAACTACTATCTCGAATTTACCACCGAAGATTTATTTGTACTTTTTATGGTAAACAATATCTACCAAAAGATATTTGCTTCTGATGCCGGCGATGCGGCAGATTATTATATGGAAAACACCAAGATACCGGGTGTAACTGCTACTGCCAAAGAGATACGAAGTTTTACTTTGCAATTGTCTGCCAAGTTGGAGATACTATTAGATAGAATTGGGGAAGGAAATCTGGACTTTGATGAGCTTGTAGAGCCGGTAATAGCTTTTGGGGTTTAGTGGAATTATAACCCCTATCGTTTGCCAGTTCGCCATCCTCTTCTCTTAATATGATTGAACAGCAAGTGCCTGACTGTTGCACTTATTGAATTACTTCGACTATCTTTTTTACAACCGCCGCAAGCACGGTAGTTTTTATTACACCTGCCTTTCGGATGATTATGTTTTTGTCTGCTGTAAAAATACGTGTAGGTCTTATGTAAGAATCTACTGGAAGTGAGCCGCTACTGAAATCTTGCTTGTTAAGGGGAATAGAATGGCTATCCCTTGTTTGTTGACTTGTAATCTGACATAATAAAATATCATCGCCGGGCAAATCGGCAAGAACAAGTGCAGGACGCTTTTTTGAGCCAGATAAATCAGAGAATGGAAATGGGATGACTACAACTTAGCCTTTTATAAATTTTGCCACGCTTTGTCTTCTTCTGGTGACAACCAATCTTTTGCCAATGATTTTTCGCTGGCAAAATAGGTCAATGGGTTGTCAAGAAGTTCATGTGTATCGATGGCTTCGTCTATGGGATATGCAATCACTTCTATTTGCTTACCCACAAAATTGGCGGGCAGTGTGATTGAAATATGTTGCTGTTCGGGCGTTACTATTGTCCTTATCATATCTGTGGATTGCTGTAAAGAATCTTACAAATCTACCATAATTAATTTATAATGATAATTATTTTGAATCCTCATCATTTGCAAGTACGCCATCCGCTTTGGTTAGGATGATTGAATAGCAAGACTATGACTGGTTAATTTTTTTCAAATAGAGCTTCGTTTGTGATTTATGCGCATCTTTACATTTAAAATTTTATAAAATGAATTTAAAGCATAGATTCCTTAATGAATTAGAAAATTTGGAACAAAATCAGTTTTTTTGTAATCAAAAAATATCCAAGGAAAATAGAATATTAATAATTGGAACATTCAATCCAAATGATGAAAGTTGCAAAAAAGAGAATCAAGCAATATGGTTTTATGGTAGAACTCAAAATTGGTTCTGGAAATATTTGCCTGCAGCATTAAACAAGGAGTCACTACTCAATGAAGCTGGTTTAGATTTAAATGCTTGTAAAGAGTTTTGCAAAGAAAATAAAATTGTAATTGTTGATTTATTGAAAGGAATCAATGATTGCGAACAATTAGACGGATTTAACGATGAAAAATTAAATGAAAGGATTTTAAGTGATATTCAAAATGCAGATGTATTTCGATTTGAAGATGCTTTTAGAGGTGTCACTTTTGAAAAAGTAATATATACTAGAAAGGGATGGAATTCTGTTGTCGATAAAAACATAGAAAAATTAATCAAGATTAAGAACCTTGTAAATGAACTATTGATTAAAAATCAAGTTATAAAAGATAGTTCTCAAATAAAATATTGCCCCGCACCTTGGCAAAAAAGACAATCCACCAAACAACAATGGATAGCAGCTATTAATGATTAAAAAACAAAAAGAATGATACAAGATTCCCAAACAAACTTTCTCTACCTAGCAGGTACATTACCTGATTTCTATGTTACTTTCTACAGGGCATTTGAGAAACTTCTAAATGGTCTCAATATAAACTTTGAACTATTGCCTGAAACAAAGGATGTTTGGGCTGTTGATTATATGCCTATTCAAATTGACCAGAATAGGTTTGTTCAATTTGTTTACAAACCCTCCTATTTCAAAAAGAAGGAATTAGTATTCCGTTCAGATGTCGATGTAATTTGTGATAAAATAAAATTAGAAAGAACAAAATCACCTATCCTACTTGATGGCGGCAACGTAGTCCGAACAGAGACTAAAGCAATAATGACAGACCGCATTTATACTGAGAACCCTACTATTGAACCCAAGCAGTTACAAAAAGAATTGCAGGAAACCTTAGAACTTGAAGACCTATTTATTATTCCTGAATACCCAAATGACCTTACAGGACATGCTGATGGATTGGTTAGATTTTTAGATGATAAAACTGTTCTGGTTAACACTTTCCCAGAAAGCGAGAAAGAGTATCAAGAGATATTTGAGAAAAGTATTCGAGGTTATGGTCTTGAGTTGATAAGGATTCCATACAACCCTTTTACTGAAATAAATAAATCTGAGAAACACGCCAATGGGCTATACATCAATTATCTGCAAATGGATGGGATTATTATCGTCCCAACTTTTGGTTTGAAAGAAGATGATATTGCCATAAAACAATTTGAAGGATTATTTCCAGAGCATACAATTGCAAGTTTGAACTGTAATAAAATTGCTAACGGTGGCGGCGTATTAAATTGTATCACTTGGAATATCTTAAAATAAATCTGTAAGAATATGCAAACAGAATTGTATAGGGAAAGTCTAGTGGATGCTATACGGAATCTGGATAAGGTAAACCAAAGCATTTTTGATTCTTTGATACCCATAGCTATGAACGGTGAATTGAGCGAATGGGATAAATCGGTACCAATTGGGGAAGTGCACAACTTTAGCTATGAACTTTTTAAAAGCTGCGATGATGCAAACATCAAATTACTTATCGAAGCAATTGAGAAAGTGGACAGTATCTACGACACTATAAAAAGTTTGAATAACATTGAATTTGACGAAGGATAAACTATTTACTCGGCTATTTTGGTTCTTCCTAATATTCGTGGATTTTAGATTTTTCTATTAAACTATACACAATTAAACAACATTTCTTTCAATTATCACACCCAAAAAACTCCTTTTAATTCTTGTTCTTATCCTTTTATTGCTTTCAAAAAAGCCTAAAAGCTTAATTTCTTCAGTTTTATTTTCATAATTTATTGTTTTATTTTGGAAATAAATAGTTTTATTTTCATTATAAAAGTTTTATTTTCATAATAAAAGTATTTATTTTCATTATTAAATGTTTTATTTCAGAAATAAATAGTTTTATTTTCATTATAAAACTTTTATTTTCATAATAAAAGTATTTATTTCCATAATAAAACTCCCTTTTTCAAACTTTCAAACCATTTATTAATAGAGTTGGGCTTTTTTGTTGCACTAAAAACTCATATTTCATAACTCATAACTACCTTAAAACGGTTGCTCTCCTTCCACACCATCATCAAAGTTACCATTGTTCATCTTGCTACTTTGCACAAAGAAACGTCCACCACTATTGTCGCCGCCACCTGCCGCACTAGTGCCGGGGCCTCCACCCAAAGGATTAACCGGCCCAGTAGGTATCGGCTTGAAGTTTCCGCCACCTGGGAAACCTCCGCCTCCACCAAATTTGTTGTTTCCATTGTCCATTTCCTCAAAGCGTTGTATGTGTAGGTGCGCTTGCAGCACAATGTTTTCCAACGAACCATTCCTATGTTTCGCAATACGGATATGGGTTTCGCCCTTGGTGCTTTCGCCGTGTTCGTTGCTGTTCACTTCGTAATATTCAGGACGATAAATGAACATTACCATATCGGCATCTTGCTCAATCGCTCCCGATTCCCTCAAATCGCTCAACTGTGGTATCTTGCTTTCTTTTCTGGTTTCAACAGCCCGACTCAACTGGCTCAAGGCAATAATGGGTATATTTAGTTCCTTAGCCAAGGCTTTAAGGTTACGGGATATGGTACTAATTTCTTGCTCACGGTTGGTGTTCCTGTCGCCACTGCCACTCATCAATTGAAGGTAATCTATTATTATCAGCCCAACGCCGTGCTTGTTCACCAACCTTCTTGCCTTCGCCCTAAACTCGAATATGTTCAAAGCTGCCGTGTCGTCAATATAAATAGGGGCAGTTTCCAACCGCTTGATACCCTTTGTGTGCAACTGCTGGTATTCGTAATCTTCCATCTTGCCACGGCTAATTTTCTCCAATGGAATCTCACTTTCGGCACTAAGGATACGCTGCACCAACTGGGCAGCACTCATTTCCAAACTGAAAAAACCAATAGGCGTCGGCTTGGTAGGATGAAGGGCGGCATTGCGGGCAAGGTTCAGGGCAAAAGCGGTTTTACCGACAGAAGGACGGGCAGCAAGGATGATTAAATCGGTTGGCTGCCATCCGTAAGTTACCCTATCCAACGAGTTGAAACCACTCGGCACACCCGAAATATCCTCTGTTTGTGTACGTAGGTTATCTATCCGTGTAACCGCCTGTGCCAAGGCAGTAGGCATTTCCTTGTAATCTTGCTTGAGGAAGTTCTTGGTAACATTGAAAATTTTCTCTTCGGTAGTATTCAACAAATCGAAAACATCAGTGCTGTCTTCATAAGCTTCGCCAATAATTTCCCCACTTATCCTAATCAACTCCCGCTGAATAAATTTCTGTAAAATGATCCTTGCGTGGGCATCGACGTTGGCGGAGCTAACTACCGAGTTGGTAAGCTTTGTAACAAAATAAGGACCACCAACGGCCTCCAACAATTCTTTAAACCGAAGTTCTTCAACTACGGTAAGAATATCTATGGGTTGGCTCTTTTGCTCCAAACTCATCATACACCTGAAGATGTGTTCGTGGGCCTCCACATAAAAACATTCAGGCAATAGGATTTCACTTACCGTATCAAACGCACCTTTCTCTAGCATAATGGCACCCAACACTGCCTCCTCTAATTCACGGGCCTGCGGGGGTACTTTTCCAAAAGACATTGTACTCAAATCAATGCCACCCTTTCGCCTTTTCCTGTCTTTGCCAATACTAGTAAAATCCATTTATGCTGTTTGTTTAATCGGTTGAAAAAAGATTCGATTTCCCCCTCATTTCCCTAATCGAAATTAAGAAGAGGGCAGCGAATATGGGGCAAGAAAATGAATACCAACGCATTTATTTTGGTATTTTTAATGCACATCCCATCAACAGTAGACTAACATTGAATTGTAAGTTATCCACAATAAAAAGGAAGGATACTAACAGAATTTAAAAGTTTTACGCTTTTTACACAGGGAAATCAACAAAGGGCTGTGCAAAAAAAAATAAAGATTTTTGGAAGATTTTTTTGGCATTTCCTTTATATTTTTCCTTGAAATATTCTAGGCTTTTTGGAAAGAAATTATCTTATCGGAGGGCTTAAATTATTTTACTTTCTTTTTGCCATTTTGTACAAGTTCATAAGAATGATCAATCCATTCTCGTAGCTGATTGTTGGAAACAGAACCATCAACAATTATGGTGTTCCAGTGCTTTTTATTCATGTGGTAACCGGGCAACACACAAGGAAATTGTTCCCTTAGTTCTTCGGCAAGAGAGGGGTCGCACTTAACATTGAATTGCAACTGCGGCCTATCAAGGCTAGTAAGCAGAAACAGTTTACTGTTAACCTTAAAAACTAAGGTCTCTGGTCCAAACGGAAAGCCTTCTTCCACAAGGGGCTTGCTCAAACAATAGTCCCGAAGTTGTTCTATATCCATCGTTGTTTACTAATTTATTGCTTTTTGATAAGCCATTATAAAGATAGCTCCTAGGTTTTTATGCGGCGGTACGTAGTCACTAAACTTTTCTTTTTCTTCTGCACTGCCGAATTTAGCCGACAACCCTTTCCATAGCAAAGGCCAATTTAGGTCTTTACCCAATCGAAGTTGCTCTGTAATCGTATTAATTAATCCTTGATTTATATTGCCGGTACCCACTTGCTTCGAGGAGATAATATGCGCATCTGGACAAATTTGCAACACTTTATTCAGGCTTTGATAGCCACCACAACTGCCTAACAAAACAATCTTAGCTGTAGCTGCCAACTGCTCAATAGTGTATTTTAAATAATAACTATGCCCTCTGTGGATTACAACCGTTGGGCTTAGCTGCATAGAATCCAAATAATCAATCAAATCTTTCTGCGCAGCCGCATCCAAGTCTTTTTCGGCATCCAAAGGCTTATTTGCATAGATAAAAATTTTACTTCCTTTTAATGACCTTACTTCTGCCCATTCTTTGTTTTCAGTAATCTTCCAATTGCCATTATGGAAGTTATTCAAGAAAGCTTCGAAGTAAGTTTTGCCATCTTTGTCACCATAAAAAAACTCTTGTATCACAATCCTACCTGAAGTGTCTTGCAATAACTTGTTAGGCATGATAAATATGGGATTGATACCTAATTTTGCAGTTAAATCTATATGATTTGTGGTATCCATTGACAAGAAAATAACATAAAGTAACCGGTATATAGTCTCGGCTCTTTTGGTTATGGAAGCATCTTCAAATAGATTCTTTTGAATTTGATCTAGTATAAGTTTCTGTATTTTAACATTGGTGATACTTGCGTACGAATCAGCAACATCCACCGCATCTTCCAATGTGTTTTTAGCTGCCAGATCGTTCACAAAACTTCTCATTATATCATTTGCAGTCGTGGTATCCATACGGTTCAAGAAATCATCCAATTGGTTATAGTCCGCCGCCATTTTGATAAACTTTTTATAGAAATCGTAGTTCGTCAAGTCTAAAATGGCATCAGAACGGCGCACTTTCATCCGCTCAAAAATCCTTTTATAGACTCCTAAGTAACTACTTGTATAAATCTCCTCTTCGCCCAACACACACAAATAATACAGTTCCACAGGGCTAAGGTTATCTATCTTTTTAAAACGTACCGCTTCCGATTTTTCATCGTGCAACGCATTTATTTCATCAATATATATATCCACCGCCTTGCTTCTTAGCTTCTCTACCAGTGTTTTATGCACCAGCGGCGTATCGCCCTGCTTTATTCTTTCGGCATAATCAATCTCTGTTTTTACTAGTAACTTATAATAGGCTTCATCATCTTGCAACGCATTTGTAATGGTATCAATTGGCAGGTCACCCTTATAAAGCAAATCAAGAAAAGGGAAATACATCCTCCCGGTATTTTTGGAAGAAAGCAAACTTATTGTCTTTACCAATGGGTCTTTACAGCTTCTTATTGAGTCTCCTAACTGATTGGGCGAAGAAGCATAATTGTACAGCTCTTCCTGATTCTTATAAGCACATTCTTTGATGATGCTATCAATAAAATAAACATCAGGGTAGTTGGTTAATATCTTAAGAATGTTATTTGGCTGACGCTGACACATTTTAAGCACCAAATTATCCCTGCTCTGTTTGTAGCCAACATTATTGGAGAAAGCAGGATTACGGAAAATAATATTCCCAATCTCCAAAGGACTATTTATAATAATGGGCGCAATGGATTGTTGTTTTCTTTCTAGCGCAAGTGCATTTTCAAAAGCAATTATCAAATCCCCGAGTTCGATGCCTTCAATTTTTCTTATTTGATAATTAAAAATAAAATCATTCAATAAGTTTTCTACAGCCCTTAGCCATATAAATTTATCACTTTCACTAAAAGTGGAATCCAATTCAATTGATGCCCTAAGATTGTTGATATGCACTTGTAGCATCTTGGTTATCCTTCGATTCGTTTTAGAATCGGAGGTGGCATTAAAAATTGTATCGTCGGAAGTGTTTAGTTTGATTAGTTTTTGCTGGGCTACTTCAATATTCAAATGAAACAATTGACGCATTGCAGGAACTTTGGGCATTGGTATCTCCTCTTGCGAAAAGATTTTTATTGAAAGAAATAACAGTAAAAATGTAATAGAGTAGCGACTTTTCATATTCTGTTTATGGTTACGAAAATACATTATTTGCTCACCTAAGAATTAATTTAAAGAAATTCGTTAACAATTTGATAATATAGCTTTTACTATAGTTGCCTACTTAGTACGTTATTTTTGTGTAAATTAATTGTTAACATGGACGTATCACCTAGACGTATCTTAGTTGCAGACGACGAACCCGACATCTTAGAAATCATTAGCTATAACCTAGCACGTGAAGGCTACGAAATTTATACTGCAAAGAACGGGCAGGAAGCCATTGACAAAGCGAAGGTAACAAACCCCGACCTAATAATCTTGGATGTTATGATGCCAAAGAAAACAGGTATGGAAGCCTGCCAAGTACTACGTAGTCTCCCTCAATTTCAAAAAACACTCATCATTTTCCTTACTGCCATGAGTGATGAATCTTCTCAAATTAGGGGGCTAGAACTCGGTGCAGACGATTATGTAAGCAAGCCTATAAGCACAAAAGTGTTGGTAAGTAGGGTAAACGCACTTTTTAGAAGGATAAACAAAGATGAAGACGAGGGCAAGTTGCTAACCATCGACAACATGATTATTGATTCCTCAAAGTTTGTGGTGAGTGTTGATAAGGTGGAGATTCCATTGGCAAAAAAGGAGTTTGAATTGTTGTATTTATTAGCTTCTAAACCTGGCAGGGTCTTTTTGAGAAATGAAATATTATCCCAAATATGGGGAAAGGAAGTAATTGTGGGTGATAGGACAATTGATGTTCATGTTAGGAAAATTCGCCAAAAGCTTGGCATAGATTGTATAACCACCGTTAAAGGTGTTGGGTATAAATTTGAACTTTAAGGGCAAAAGCCACAATATCCGCTTGATAAACCGTGCAGATTAATTACCTTCACAACAGTTTCTATCTATTAAGGTAATATGCTTACTACAAAAAATTTTTCGCCGCGTCAACTTTCTGCATTCACAGCTTTGCTGCTTGCCATTCCGATAGGCGTTGGCTTTTGGGCTATAGAAAATATTTTGGCTGGTTTAATTGCGGCAATCGTCATTTTCGTTTTATCGTTTCTGCTGATAGATTTTGTTTTTGAGCGGTTTATCTATCGCAAAATCAAACTCATCTACAAATTTATTTATCAAACAAAAGCAAGCAAAAGGGAGGAGACCTATTATAAATATATCCTCCCCAAAAAAAGTATCGCAGATGTAAGTGAAGATGTAGAAAAGTGGGCAGAGCAGCGCAGTGCCGAGATTGAAACCCTTAAAAGCAATGAGGCTTACCGTAAAGAATTTTTGCAAAACCTTGCGCACGAGTTCAAGACGCCCATTTTTGCCATACAAGGCTACGTAGATACGCTATTGAATGGTGCTTTGGAAAACCCTGACGTTAACAGACGCTTCCTAGAAAATGCTTCGAAGAATGTGGATAGGATGGTGAATTTAATGCAGGATCTGGATGAGATTTCAAGCCTTGAAAGCGGCGAACAACCCCTCTACAAACTAAACTTTATCATTCAGGATTTAATAAAAGATGTTTTTGAAAGCCTTTCGATAAGGGCTACCGAAAAGAAAATTACTTATTCCATCAAAAAAGGTTGCGAGCAGCCCATTACCGTTTTTGCAGACAAGGAAAAAATTAGGCAGGTAATCAATAACCTTGTTGAAAACGCTACCAAATATGGCAAATACAATGGCAATGTGGTGGCTAGTGTTTATAAAACCGACGACCTTTATGTGTTGGTAGAATTTAGCGACGATGGCATAGGCATTGCCGAAGAACACATCAATCGGATATTCGAGCGATTTTACCGCACCGATAGTGGGCGCAGCAGGGATGTTGGCGGCACGGGTCTTGGACTAGCCATTTGCAAACACATTGTAGAAGCACACAAACAGATAATGCACGTGCGCAGCAAGCTTGATGTTGGCACCACCATTGGCTTTACGCTACAAGGGAAAAGGGAAAATTAATAACTGTTTTTTGATTGAACCAACTATAGAATAAAGCCTTACATGACTATCCATTATTTTGCATTTCACTTTGGTTTAGTGCATAATCTAGCCGTCATTTCGACGATAGGAGAAATCTACTAGAATTATATAAAGTATTTGAATGATGAAAGATAGCTACAAAGCAAAATGAGATTTCTCCTATCGTCGAAATGACGTTCCACAAGTTTCGGTGCGCTTTCTACTGTATAGTAGATGTTCTTTAAGCATTAATTATACAAATTGCTACCATTTAAATCAACTTACTACACCATTAAACTTTGAAGCTACCAACCCCAAAACATTTCTAGTATTGTAATACCGGGCATAAGCCACAAAAAGCATCCCTGCATAAGCCGCTGGAAAAACTATTTTGCTATAACATTTACTTAAAAACACAGTAAAAGTACAGTTCACTTCCAAGGGTTCTGGTTCGCCTACTTTATAAAAGCCAAAGCTGATTTTGATACCGTCTTGCCCAATTGGCTTACAGGCTTTGTGCGATTTTGGGTCTATGCACACCACTTTGCCACCAAGTTTGCCATGGTTATTAAAGTCTATCAGGGGCGAAGTTTCAGCAACCGGCGATAAAGTATAAGTGTTGCTCAGGTTGTTCAGCCCACATGCAAATTTCTCGTTATCGGTCATAAAAAGGTTTCTTTTCATGCGCTTTATACCCATTGTCCGCAGTAATTTTTGGTAGGTTTTCCGTGCATTTTTAGTGTTTTTAATATCTAGGCTGCTATGTACATTTTTCACCCTCGATATTTTGTAGAACCCATTAAAAGTTACTTGCCAAGTCAATAATAGGGCAACTTCATCCGCATCAAGATTCCATTTTGCGGCATATTTATTAGCCCTCTCACAAAGATTGTCTGCAAAAATCTTAAACTTATCAATTTGCTTTGGTATCCAATCCCTTGTAACAGCCATATCTTAAGTTTTATGATTAAAATCTATCTAAATCAAACCAAAATCTTCATCACTCAAACTATAAATATCCTCAACCCTCTTATAATCGTTGACAATTAAACCATAATCTCTGTAAATGTAACTTTTATCTCTAACAATTAAACCGTGGTTTATATAAATTAAAGTTTAAAGATTCTAATCCATTTTATAATCGTTAACCATCTAACCTTGGTTTATGTAAATATAAACTTAATCGTACTAAACCAAACCTTGGTTGTCATACTTCAAGGTATAATTGTTGTAGATTAAGTTAAAATGGTTAACTATTAAGTTTAAATAGTTAACGATTATAAAATGGATTAGAATCTTTAAACTTTAATTTAGGTAGATAAGGATTGAATTTAGGTGTGGAAACTCCTTGTGGTAGTGTATTTTTTTAAAATCTTCAAAGCTTATGGTCTGAAAAAAGGGGATTGCTTTTTGAAGGTGTAAGCAATTAAAAAGATTGATAGTTTTTAAAAGTATTTTTATTGAGAAAAGGGTTTATTTTAGCATCCTAATCAAATCATTTTTATCAATAAACCCTGTTGCTTCTTATGAAAAAATATAATCTTGTTGTTTTACTGTTTGTGGTGGTTGGAATGCCGTTGGGGGTGGGGGCACAAACGGTGAGGGATTATGAATATTATTATAATAATGGCAAGTCATTATTGGGTCAAAAAGAATACAAAAAAGCGTTGTTGAATTTTGATAGTGCCATAACACTGAAACCAACTAGCTATGAAAGCTATGAATTTAGGGGTAAAGCAAAAATTGCAAATGATGATTTGGAAGGAGGAATCAATGATTTTGACTCAGCAATTACTTATGCAGATAGGACTAACCAACTTCGCCTTTTTGAATTGATAGAAGAAAAACTTTCTGGCAAAAGTGATATACAAATAATGTCGCACAGAATGAAGGGTTTGTATGATGCAAACACGCATGTGTATAATGACAGAAAGTTTGGGCCCTCACCTGAATTTGTTGCTGCCCATAAGAAAAAGAAGGTATTTACGGAACAAGAGAAACTAGGTGTGTTTAACAAGGCAATAGATTTGTTTCCAGACTCTTCGAGGGTGTTTATTGATAGGTCTAACTACTTTACAAGGATAAAAAACCATAAAGAAGCAGTAAACGATGCTAATAAAGCGATTGCCTTATCACCAACCCCATGGAACTATTTTAACCTTGCGTATGCCATGACAGAATCGGGGAAATATTCGGATAGTGAGGTACAAGACGTTTTGAATGAATCTATTAAAACGAATCCTCTAAATGCATGGGCTTACTACTATAGGTCGCTGTTTTATAAAGACCAGCGAGAATATGTAGATGCAATAAAAGATTGTGATAAAGCAATTTCGTTGCAGCAAAACCCGATTTTTTATTCTGCAAGAACCGAATATAGAAGGTTAATATTTACCCATTCCTATTAGAAGAGTTGTAATGATTTTCATTAGAGAAAATACTAGAAAATGGTTTAATGGATTGATGCTTAAAGCCTACGTTTTAATCTTCAAAGCCTAAAGTTTTCACCCTTAATCTGGGTGTCCTAACTGCGAGGAACGAAGCAGCCTAGGCAAATAAAAAAGGTTGCTTTATTGTGCAAGAAACCAATTGCACAAAGACGTTGACTGGGTTTGTAGAGGTTTGGGTATAAAGCTTAAAGCCTAAAACAAAAGCGGTCACCACTACCAAGTGATGACCGCTTTTGTTTTATTTATCAGTAAATTTTTATCTATTCATACTAGCCAAAAACTCTTCGTTGCTTCTTGTGCCACGCATACGTTTCAGCAATTCGTTCATAGCTTCTTCGGTATTCATGTCGTTTAAGAAGAGGCGTAAAATGTTCATCCTGGACAACACATCCCTGTCCAACAACAAATCATCACGCCTAGTGCTGGAACCCACCAAATCGATGGCAGGGTATATGCGACGATTGGCCAACTTTCTATCCAATACCAATTCCATGTTGCCGGTACCCTTGAACTCTTCGAAGATTACTTCATCCATCTTGCTACCAGTATCTATCAAAGCAGTTGCAAGAATAGTGAGGGAACCACCAAATTCTATCTTTCTCGCAGCACCAAAGAATTGCTTGGGCTTGTGCAAAGCACTTGCTTCCACACCACCACTCAATACCTTTCCACTTGACGGGGACGAAGTATTGTAAGCCCTTGCCAAACGGGTGATGCTATCCAATAATATCACTACATCATGCCCACATTCTACCAACCTCTTAGCTTTTTGCAATGCCATAGCAGACACTTTTACGTGCTTTTCGGCTGGTTCATCAAAAGTGCTGGCGATAACTTCTGCATTAACGCTGCGCTCCATATCCGTTACTTCCTCTGGCCTTTCATCAATCAAAACAACCATCAAATAACATTCTGGGTGATTGGCAGCGATAGCATTTGCCACTTCCTTCAACAACATTGTTTTACCAACCTTGGGCTGGGCTACAATCAACCCACGCTGACCTTTACCGATTGGGGTAAACAAGTCGATGATACGGGTGCTGTAATTGCTTGGCGTAGTGAAAAGGTTTAGTTTCTCGTGCGGGAACAAAGGCGTTAAATAATCGAACGGCACACGATCCCTTACTTCTTCTGGTTTCTTGCCATTGATGCCATCAACCTTCAAAAGCGCAAAATACTTTTCGCCTTCTTTTGGTGGGCGAACGGTACCGTTTACGGTGTCACCAGTCTTTAACCCAAAGAGTTTTATCTGACTTGGAGAAACATAAACATCATCTGGAGAAGTTAAATAATTATAGTCGGAAGAACGTAGGAAACCATAGCCATCGGGCATCATTTCCAACACGCCTTCGCCGCTAATTATACCCTCAAATTCTATATTGAAAACAGGTTCTTTTTTGTTTTGCTTGTAAGTTCTTTCAAATGTCTCTACGGGTACGGTATTTACATTTACGTTTTCATCCTCCTGTTCAACTTCTGTTTCTTCCTCTTCTTCTTCATCATCATCGTCTTCGTCATTGATTGCAGTGAGAGAAAGCTTTGGCATTTCTATTTGGTTGCTCAGATGCTCAGTTGCCTGCAATAACATTTCTGCCAAACTCATTTGGGCAGGGTCAATGCCTTCGCCAAGTTCCAAATCGGAGTAGTCATAATCCAATTCTGGCTCTTCTTCTTTTGGCTTCTCTTTCTCCTTAGGCTTTTCTATTTGCTTAGTAGGCACATTCTCTTCTATTGCTGGAACAAGCTCTGCGGGTTTAGCATTCAGTGGTTTACGCTTGCGTTTGCTTGGCGATTTATCAATTGGAGCAGTTTCTACCGGGGCAGCCTTTTCAACTGGTATTTCTAATTGAACTACTGGTGCAGGTGTTGGGGGATCTGGAAGTGTTGGTGGAGTTTGAACAGTTGGCTCCATTACCTCAGCCTCTTCAATGCCATTGCTAGTAGCTGTTTTTATTGTCATTGGCTTGCGCGTTCTAAGCTTACGAGGAGCTTCTTCCTTTTTCTCGCTTTCTTGCGCAGCTTGTCCGTCTAGTATTTTGTAAATTAAAGCTTGTTTAGTAAGCTTTTTTACGTTGGTAAGTTTTAATTTCTCAGCAATTGCTAAAAGATCAGTAAGTAGCAATGCATTCAGTTGGGCGATGTCGTACATAAGTAAAAGTTAATTAAAAAGCCTTTGTAGGGTACTCGGTGTTACGATACAGTAAATCGTATTAAAATCAATTTGAAATAAATCTATAAAAATGAAAATTTGGAAGGAGAGAAACTGATGGGATAGTGAGTTTACTAAACAATGTTCAGCTTGTTTCCGCTGCAATGTTACAGTAAAATATTCAATAGAAAAAAATATTAGGAGGGATTTTTTTATTTTAGCTTTTAAATACTTGGTTTTATCAGTTGTGATTAATGGATGTAACGAAAAATAAAAAAGGAATACTGAATAGTTAATCTTCAGTATTCCTTTCAAAACAAAGAAAATGACTTTATTCGTTCTTTGCTTTTTGCCCTGCATCGTAATTCTTTTCTGCTTGCTTAGCTTTTTCAAAATCAAGCACCACACCGTTTATACAGAAACGCAATCCTGTTGGAGGCGGCCCATCATTGAATACATGACCCAAATGCGCTTTGCAACGGCCACATTGAACTTCTGTTCTACTCATTCCAAAAGTATTGTCGGGTGTATAGATGATGGCACTTTTACTGATAGGTTCATAAAAACTTGGCCATCCACAGCCACTTTCGAACTTTGTATCACTTTTGAACAAAGCATTGCCGCAAGCTGCACAATAATAAGTGCCATGTTCTTTAAAGTCTTCAAACTTGCTAGTGTACGGTCTTTCCGTTCCCTTTTCCCTTGCTATATGGAATACTTCGGGACTCAATACTTTCTTCCATTCGTCATCTTTTAAATTCACTTTACTACTATCCGTCTTTGAATAAACCGGATTTAGTGGTTTTGTACTATCCATACTTTTTGTTTTATTTGAACTTGATTGGGAATAACAACTTTGCAATAGTAAAGTTGCCGTTATTAATATCAATGATACTTTCATAATCCTAAATTTTATTTTATTTCCTTCCTAGACGGTCACATTAAATTACCCTTACAAATAAACGTTCTTTGTCGCGTTTAAGTTTTGTTAAAGCAACTTTGAAAGCTTTTCTTACTTTCGTTGCTCATTAGAAGCGTTTCGCAAATGTTTAATATAATATTGTTTGGCCCTCCGGGCAGTGGTAAAGGTACCCAAAGTGAAAAACTAATAGCTAAATACAACCTAAAACATCTTTCCACGGGAGATTTATTACGTAGTGAAATAGCCGCATCAACCCCATTGGGCTTGGAAGCAAAGAAGTTGATGGACACCGGGCAACTGGTGCCAGACGAAGTAGTGATAGGCATGATAAGCAGTGCCTTGGATGCCAACCCATCAGTGAGTGGATTTTTGTTTGATGGATTCCCTCGTACAACTGCACAAGCTGAAGCATTGGATAAATTGTTGAAGCTTAAAAGAACCGAGATAGGAATTGTCTTAGCATTGGAAGTAAGCGAAGAAGAATTAGTAAAAAGATTGCTAAACAGGGGACTTACCAGTGGCCGCAGCGATGATACAAATGAAGCAGTTGTTAGAAACAGGATTGTTGAGTACAAAAACAAGACATCCATTGTAGCTGATTATTACAAGAAATTTGATAAGGTAAAACACATTAAAGGAGAAGGAACGTTGGATGAAATCTTTGACTCATTAAGCAAAGAAATAGACAGTAAAATCTCTTAAAATAGCTCTCGAAGCAAACTGCAAATGAAGGAAGCCCCCACTGTACAAGTTTGGGGGTTTCTTGTTTTATTGCCACATAGGCCCAGAAAAAACAGAGAATAAACTAACACACATTCCTTCTTCTTTTCATTTTCCTCAGTGTTTCTGTGGCAAAACCTCTATTTATAACACTCCCCAGTTGGTTGCCTGTATAGTTTATTTTGTTGGTACACCTTAAAGAAACTCAATTCTTTTGTGTGCGTGTTTACCCACATCTCATAATCGTCTTTGCTGGATACTTCGCCAAATATCCATTGGTTGTAGGCATCAAACATACCTTCTTTCATAAGGTATTGCTGGTGTTCGAACAGATGAAAAGGAGTGGTCTCGTTTTGTTTGTTATAAAACCAATTCAATATAAACCTTGTCCTCAATGCGCCAAGCGTCTCGGCATTTACTCCATCTTTTGTAGCCGCCGTTGCTGTACCAATATTGTTATACCAAGCTTTTTGAAAAGCTGTGTTTGCAGGATTGGAAGCCAATTTATCAAATTGATCTCCACTGAACATCTTTTTATAGGCATCAAACAACTTTGCTTTTATCAAAGCGGTATGCGGACTATAGCTTTCGATGTTTACGAATATCTCGCCGTATTGTATCGCCCAAAACAAATCTTCCTTCACTTTGCTGTAATACATCGTGGCGTTATAGTAATTGTTACTGTAGCTTGGGTCTGCTTTTATGCCCGCTTCCCATTGCGCAATGGCGTCCGAAAGTTTGTTCTGCATCGCATACAATTCCCCAAATTCATTATACAAAACCCCACTCTCTGGAAACTTCTTCAAGCCTTCTTTATACAAATCCTCTGCTTCCTTATATTCCGCCTTCCCTTTGTATGCCATCCCAAATGTTTGGTACGACTGTTCATTTGCCTTTGGCTTTGCAATCAATTGTTTGCCCAAATCTATTGCTTTAGCATAATCTTTATTCAGCACCAGCACAAACAAATAGTCGTTCAGCGCATCAATATTATCAGGGTCAACCTTCAACAATGCATTGTAGCTCACCACGGCATTATCCAAATCACCTTGCATCAAATAACCCCTTGCTGTTTGATATAACTCCTTTGGCGTTTGGGAATAAGCAACAGAAAAAGTTACTAACAGACCAACAAATAAAACAACCCTCTTCATAATAAACCCTTTTGAGTAGGCAATAAAAGTAAGTATAACTGCCATAACTCGAATATCTCATTGAAATTAAAACAAATAAATAGGGTTTATACCCCTTTTAGGATACCCACTACTACTTGCAAGATACCCACATGGACTTTCAAGATGCTTCTTACAAGCTACAAGATACCCACACAGACTTGTAAGATACTTCTTACAAACTACAAGATACCCACACAAACTTATAAGAGGCATCTTACAAGCTGTAAGATACCCACACAAACTTGTAAGATGCCTCTTACAAGCTACAAGATACCCACACGGCGTTGTAAGATACCCACAGAAATGGGCAAAATAGCTTTAAAAGGGTGAAAAAGTGAGTTTTGAAGGGGATTTTAGGCAAAGGAAAGGACGTTGGGAATAGATTTGACAACTTTTAAAAAGTTGTCAAATCTTGCTGTGCTTAATTTATTTGCCTTCTATCATTGTAGGAAGTTTCAACGATTTCAGAAATAAATTTTAAAATATAGCTTGAATACTCTTCTATAAACTTAATGTCTTCGATATAGAATCTAACATTTATTCCGTGTACGACAATTTTCAAATATTTTATTTCGGAACTATAAAGTAATTGGTTTTATATAGTTTTAATACATAATTTTGTGTTAAAATTATAATTTATGCAATTAACATTAAAAAGAGTAAGTAAGTGGTTTGTGGCATTTGTTTTTTGGGTTTTAAGTAGTTATTTTCAAGATAGCGTTAAGCAAGTTTTAAACGAATTTTTTGGTGTAAAAAAATTTAATATGTATAATATGGTTGGTTTATTTTTTCTCATTTTGTTTTTTATCGCAACCTTCTTTTATTGGACTTTAAAGGATTTGTGTAATAAAATAAATAAAAATAATTTGGAATTAATTAACTACATTGATTTACAGAGAGAATATGTTGACGAAGTAGAAAATTTTAAACAAGATTATTTAGAGGAAGCTATTTTAGATATAATAGAAGATATGGGTAAAAACAATCTTTTAATCAGTAATACTAATAATATAAAAAGCGATTTTATAAAAGAAAAATTAAACCAACATATAGGCAAGTATAATGAAAAGCGACTTTCTGAATTAGAATCAATTAAGACTAAAATAACCAAACTATGAACCTAATAGAGATTAGTGATAAATTTCCAACCGAGTTATCCTGCATTGAATATGCAGAAAAGATACGCTTTGGCGAAAGTGTACGTTGCGCTTATTGCGGCTCTACAAGGCTATCCAAAAGGAACGCCGACTTTAGGCACAAATGCTTGAATTGCGACAAAAGCACCAGCGTTACAGTAAACACTAACCTACACGATACTAGACTGCCTTTAAAGACGTGGTTTTATGCAGTATCGGTTATTACTGATGCAAAGAAAGGAATGTCGGCTTTACAGCTACAAAGGAACATAAACGTAAGTTATCCAACGGCGTTTTCTATGTACCACAAACTAAGGGAGTTAATGGTAGAGGAAAATAAAGAAGTGCCGCAACTAGATGGAATAGTGGAGATGGACGAAACCTATATAGGCGGCAAGCCCCGTAAATTCAACAACCCAAACTTTGAACCGAAAGAACGTGAAGAACTTGACAAGGTATTAGAAAAGTACGAAAATAAAGGTTACGATTTTACGCCACTTAAAGGCAACAAGGCAAAGGTTGATATAAACCCCAAACGTGGGCGTGGTACTGATAATATCCCCGTTGTGGGTATAGTTGAACGTGACGGCAACGTAGTAGCAGAAGTGATGAAAAACCTTACTTACGACAACTTGAAGTCTATGGTTCAAAAGTACGTTGACGAAGACGATAGCGTATTGATTACGGATAATTATAGGGGCTACAACAGCATGAAGAAAATAATAGACCATATTGTTATAGACCATAAGGAACTATATAGTTACAAGGGAATGAATAGTAATTCAATCGAAAGTTTTTGGGCTATAATAGACAGGGGTATTATGGGACAATACCATAGTGTTTCTGCAAGGATGCTACCGAACTATGTAGCAGAATTTGTGTACAGGTACAATAACAGGAAAGACACGGCGGTCATGTTTGATGAATTATTAAAGAAATTATTTGAGGTTAAAAATGAAATTAATTAGCCTTACTCATTATATATCAAAAAAGCCGACATTGTTACTCCAATGCCGACTTAAAAGCAGTTATGCTTTTAAGTTTGATAACATAACCAAACTGCCTACTGTCAATGCAACGCCAAAGCAAAGCATTATCACAATAGACTGTTTAACGGTTACGGGATAAGACACCTCCATTATAGGTGTAGTTATCCGTAGTTTATTATAGTTCATAAAGCAAATGTAAGGAAATGAGTAGGGCTATTTTTTTTAAAACATATATTATATATACAATTAAACAAAGTGGGCTATAAAACGGGTTATCCCTATTAGTTTATAGTTCCGTTTTATTTTATTAACGTCGACATCTGCTAACATAAGCTGATATTCTGGCGCAGTCAAGACTGCTTTTTGATGCACAATTTTATTTCTTATATAATTGTAGCTAAAAAGGACTTTGTATTTAAGAACAATTTTGTCAAGTAATATAGATGTATTAAAGCTAGGATGCGTTTCAAAATTGTAGCTTAAAGAAATAATAGCTCTTGGTGTAAAATAATTATTATAGATAGTTATAATCTCTTTCCATATTTTCTCAAATTCTGAATGTACTGTAATAAAATAAGATTTTCTCAATTCATCAACTAAAGGAATACTTTTAAGAGAATGTTCTGGGTCATTTAATACAATACTTTGTTTCACCTCAAAATCTTCTTTATTAAATTCGGTCAGATATTCATCTGAGTATTTGGTGAGGGCAACTTCTGATTTTAAGAATGCGTCATGCAGTTGGTTTAAATAAAATTCCAACCCATTAGCTTCTTGAAAACTACCAATTAATTGGTTTAACTCTTCTTCAAATTCATTATAATTCTTTTTTGGGGTCCCTTTTATCATTTAGACTATTTAAGATTTAATATAAACATATTATCTAACTGCGTTAATACAATTTGGCACGCCTGATGGATAAATAAGAACTTGTTTATTAGATGTGGGATCAAATCCACCTTCTAGTATATATTTCTTTCCATTTTTTCCATTCGCCAATAATAATAGTCCGTTTTCTATCCATGTCATATCATAGATAGGGATATTTTCCCCTTTATCAATGATATAAAAACTCTTATCATCTTTAGTCTTAATAACATAAATATCTTTTTCATCTCCATAACAATCCTTAATTGTAAGTTGTGATTTCAAGTTTGGAGATACAGTTTTAAAATTTTCACAATAGAAAGAAACTTGCTCTGTAGTGGAATAAACAAATAGGTGGTTATTATCAGCGTAACTAATGGTTTTGAATTCGTTTGATGGATAAACATACCCATGTTTTTCGACAACTAATTCACCATTAGAATCTTTGAACCATTTTGGCATATCATAATAATCTCTAAAGGTATTTGGACGACTTATGGTTTCTTGTTTTTTTCTATTTAACTCTCCTACTTGATTATAAGAGCTATACCAACCATTTGCTAATGCTGCTAATCTCGCACTTTTGGGTGGATGTGTTTTAGAATATGTCTCTTGAGTTAGAAGATTAACTGCTAATTGTGTTTCTTCAATTGTAGCACCTAATTTTTGTAGTATAAACCCCGAAAATTTATCTGCTTCAAGTTCTAAATCAGGTCTACTACCTAAAGATTGTAAGCTATGTCCAGAGAGGTGATGTCCAACTTCATGAGCAAGAATACTTAAGGCTGTCCAATCATTTGTATTATTCACAAGTTTTTGCATAAATGTTTGGTTGTAAATTATGTATCTATCATATGAATTTGTAGATGGATTATAAACCATAGTAGCACAAGCATTAGGTACATTGCCTGCGACTAGTTTAAAATTCTTGGGTATCCCAGCAGCTTCTGTTATTCGATATAACGCAGAATTTGCTTGATTATCCGCTGAAAACGTATAAACAGTTGTTGGGTTTTTTCCTCCATAATAACTACAAGAGTAGATAACAGAAACACTTTTTTGTGCGATACCAGAATAATAAAGCAGAATCAGAGTAACTGATATGAAATACTTTTTCATAATTGAAAAATTTAAATTTTAAGGTAAAAATACGCCTAATTCCTACTCATAAATCAAATGCGTCAACACTCCATCCCTTAGTTTAGGTTCAAACCAAGTACTCTTTGGAGGCATCACATTACCACTATCTGCAATATCAAATAGTTGATTGATAGTAACTGGATATAGGCTAAACGCTACAGCCCAATCGCCGCTCTTTACTCTGTCTTCCAAGCCTTTTAGGCCGCGGATACCACCTACAAAATCTACCCTAGTATCAGTCCGTGGGTCTTTGATGCCCAATATTGCATCCAATATATTGTTTTGAAGAATGGTAACGTCCAATATGCCAATGGGGTCGGTGGTATATGTGCCTTCTTTGGCGGTTAGTTTATACCAAACGTTATCTAAATACATCCCAAAATCGTGTAATGCAGTTGGTTTAAAAGCTTCCATACCAATCCTTTCCAACCAAAACTTATTCTCAACAGCAGCAATGAAATCGTCTTTCGATAACCCATTTAAGTCCTTCGCCAAACGGTTATAATCCATAATGAACAACTGATTGGAAGGAAATAAGGTGGTAAGGAAATAATCACTACCTTCTGTTTTCTTGTCGCCCAATGCTTTGCGAACCTTAGCCGCAGAAGCCGCCCTGTGGTGACCATCGGCTATGTAAGTAAACGGAACTACGGTATCGAAAAGGTTAGTAATACTTGCAATTGTCTTATCATCATTCACCAACCAAATCGTATTTTGGATACCATCATCGGCTAAGAAATCATAAACAGGCGTTTTAGTCGTTTTCCATTTGTCTATCAGGGCATCTATTTCCGCAACGTTCTTGTAAGCCAAGAAAACATTGCCTGTTTGTGCACCAGAAGTCTTGATATGATTAATCCTATCCAATTCTTTCTCCGGACGGGTGAACTCATGCTTCTTGATAATGTCATTTTCATAATCATCCACACTACTTACACACACTAAACCCGTCTGGCTACGACCATTCATTATTAACTGATAGATATAGTAGCAAGGCTTCTCTTCTCTGAATAAAATCTTATTACGAATGAAAGTCGAAAGGTTATCCTTTGCCTTTTCGTACACTTCTGCGCTATGGATGTCTACTGTTTCAGGCAGACTTACCTCACTCTTGGTGATATGTAAAAACGAATTGGGATTACCCTGTACTTCTACACGGGCTTCGGCACTGTTTAGTACATCATAAGGCCTGCTAGCCACTTGTTTTGCTATCTGTACCTGCGGACGTAATGCTTTGAACGGTTTAATATTACTCATAATAGTTTTATTTTAGTCGTAAGGGATAAGTTTTGAGGCATAAGGCGTAAGGAATAAGGCATAAGTAAAACACTATCCTCTTTTCCTTCCTTACACCTTACGACTTACGCCTTATCCCTTGCTTATTGCGAAATGTTTCATCAAATCTGTAAATGCAACCACACTTTCTAGTGGCAATGCGTTGTACATACTCACCCTTATTCCCCCAACGGTGCGGTATCCTTTAACGCCTACCATTCCTTCCTTCTTGCAAAGGTCTAAGAAAGGTGCTTCGAGGGAATTGTCGTTTAAAAAGAATACAGCATTCATGCGGCTTCTGTCCTCAACAGCTACTTTGCAAGTGAATTGGGGAAGATTATCGATAGTATTGTACAATAAGCTACTTTTCTCGATACTGCTTCGTTCCATTTCTGCCAAACCACCGCTTGCTTTTATCCAACGAAGTGTCAATAAGGCAACATATACCGCAAATACGGGTGGCGTATTCATCAAAGAACCTGCTTCTATGTGTTTTTGATAATCCATGATAGCAGGAATAGGTCTTTTTATCTTACCCAGAATCTCTTTCTTCACAACTACCACATTTACGCCAGCAGCACCCATATTCTTTTGCGCCCCTGCATAGATTAATGAGTATTTGCTAAAATCTAATTGCCTACTGAATATATCGCTACTCATATCGGCAATCAATGGTACAGAAACATCCGGCGCAGCAAAGTATTGTGTACCTTCTACCGTATTATTAGAGGTAATATGTAGGTATTTAGCGTCTGCCGGAACAGAAAACCCTTTATTGATGTATGTATATCCTTTATCCTTGGAAGAAGCCACTACAATAGCCTTCCCAAACAACGATGCTTCTTTAACTGCTTTGCTTCCCCACACGCCATCATCACAATAAGCGGCAGTTTCGTCAGAATCCAGCAGGTTCATAGGTATTTGCATAAACTGAGTGGTAGCTCCACCGTGCAAAAACATTACATCGTAGCTATCATCCAGTTGCATCAGTTCTTTTACCAATGCCCTAGCCTCTTCCATCACTTCCATGAAGAAAGGGGTACGGTGACCAATCTCCAAAATAGATAATCCCGTGTTGTTAAATTCAACAATGGCCTCTGCTGCTTGCTGCATCACGCTTTTTGGCAGTATAGAAGGCCCTGAATTAAAATTATGTTTCTTCATTTGAGTACTTTCGGGGCGCAAGTTAAATAAATAGACCCTTAGAATAGTAATTAGAATTTAAGAATTAAGAATTTGGGAGGCAAAGAGTAATCCATTTGCAATTAAATGAGATGCTTTTTCTATAAGTACATGATATAAAACCGAGTATCTATTCAAACTTTGTACAACTAACTTATTCTTTTACGTGATGGGTTTCGTCTTGCCATAAACACACTATAAACAACTATCAATTCCCCAAAAACTTCATATATGACTATGTAAGGAAACTTATTTATTTTACCTTGTCGAACAGGTTTATAATAATAGGAATAAATAAAAGGGTTTTGCAAGAGGTTATTAAAGAACATATCAAGTTTAACTAGAAATTCGTTTCCTAAATTCTCTTTTTGTTCATTATACCAATCAGTAGCATCAATTATTTCATCATTAGCAAGTGGTCGAATCAGTAGTTTATAGACCACTGCGTTGTTTTTTATTTGCAGCCATTTCTTTTACCTCTTCCCATGTAAAAGACTTTCCTTCACCCCTTAAATATTTTGCCCTTTCTTCTAATATCAAGTTCTTTCTAAGGGTATCTGTGTCTATATCATCAGCTAAAAGCGAGTAAACAGCTTCTATTTTTTCCTCTTCAATCATATCAATGTACTGATGAAGCTTTTCACGTGTTGTTGAAGTTTGCATTTGTGTGTATTTATTACAAATCTAAGTATAAATATCTACTTTCCCCCATAAACAAAGCTTTCCATAATCTTCATACATTCTATTGCATCTAAAGCGGGGCAAGGATTGTCTGCCTTACCCAAAAAGTATTGCACCACTTGCTCAATCATGGGCTGCTGAACGAATGTTGGATGCTGATAATTTATTATTTCCTCTTTTCCATCCTTAAATAAAGTGGCTTTATCGCTATATAAGTGAAACGAAAGCCTGCCTTTTGCGCCTTCTATTTCACATAAATCATTTTGCAGACCATCGGCTACCGAAAAACACCAGATGCCATTAAAGAACACATCATTTTCCAACAACATCACCCCCGTTACGATGTCTTCTGCTGCATAAAGTCCTGCTTGATTGGTGGCAAAGCCATAATAATGCTTGGGTTTACCAAAAAAATGATAGACTAAGTCCAACTGATGTGGTGCCAAATCGTAAAACAATCCCCCACCTGCCAATAAAGGGTCAACACGCCAAAAGGTTTCAGAATTAGCTATCAACGTAGGTTTAATTGGTTGCAAAATGGTTAATCGAACATATCTTATTGCCCCAATCACGCCCTCTTCCAGCATTTTCTTGACGCCTTTATACATAGGAAGTTGCCTTCGGTAATGTGCCACCACCAGTTTTGCCCCTTTTGCTTCTGCCGCAGCCGCCATCCGTTCGCAAGCCGCAACGGTAGTACTCATTGGCTTCTCTACATATACATTTTTGCCAGCAGCAATTGCCTGAAGCGCATACTCCTCATGATATTTTGGCGGCGTAGCAATATATATGGCATTTATTTGAGGATTGGCAATCAAATCATCTGCATTATCATACCAAAAAGGCACGCGATGACGCTCAGAAAAGTCTTTTGCCTTCGCCCCATTCCTTCTCATCACCCCAATAAGCTGACTATTGGGGACATTACCAAATGCAGGCCCACTCTTCTTTTCATTTACATCGCCACAACCGATGATGCCCCAGTTTATTGTCATTGATTAATAGATTAATTGTATTTCAGATTTCCAATTTTTCCTCTAAAGTATCCACTCGCATATTGCTCAACATCTCGGTCTTTCATTCCTTCATACTTTTCAGTAATATGAAAGTATATATGCCCATATAAGCTATCACCTGGATTATAATGGTCTTTATCCAAAATTAATTCTTGATCTTTTACTTCATATACAGGTTTTTGGAAGTTGCCATTTATTATATGACTATCCGCATAGAAAGGTATTGTGTAGAATTTCTTATCCTTATATAGAATATGGAAACCAGTAGAAATTCCCGGATCATAACTTATTCCTATTCTGATACAAAGCGTATCTGATTTAAAATTTACTGTGCAATAATTCTCATTACTAACTCCCACCCCATGGCGTATAGAGTTAATATGAACATAATGTACATCACTACTTTTATTTATTGGTTTGCCATTAGGAAATTGTGTTCCCAAACTAGGAACTACATCACCCAGAAGAAGCGTTGAGGTGATTTTGTCCTTTGAATATGAACTATCAAAGCTTGCATCGCTCCAATTACTTTTCTTATTTACAACACAAGAAAAGAATAATAAACAAGGGGGAATAAATCCAAACAATCTTATAAAGCTTAAAATATGTTTCTTCATTTTAGGTTTATTGAATTGTAAATGTAGAAGATTCTATCCTTAAAAACATGGATTATTTCTGATAAAAAGAGCATAAAAGTGAGACAAAAGAATCCAAAAGTGACAGGTTTTAATCCAAAAGTGAGACAATTTAATCAGAAAGTGACACGTTTTATACCTTTTTGCCTTAAAAATGGACGTTTTTTTCTTACTTTTTGATTCAATCGACAAACAATAGTCAACTTATCTATCCAATGCTTCCCTTATGCTTTTAGGCTTGCAATCAAATTGATGGTGAGGGCAATAACAAACGTATTGAGACCAAAAGAAAGGAGACTATGCAACAAAGTGATGCGCCTAAACTTGCGACTTCTCGTCTCTACATCCGATACCTGAAAGGTCATGCCGATAACGAAGGAATAATAGGCAAAATCGAGGTAGTCGGGATAATCTTCATCGGGAAAATGAAGTCCGCCTTCCATATTATCCGTGCCATCATCTTCATTACTGTAAAATATCCGGGCATAATGAAAGGCAAAAGTGGTATGTACCATCACCCACGAAAGTATCATGCCGCCAATGCCTACGGGAAGGTAAACAGACTTGGGCACACCAGCAGAATCGCCCGAAACCATGAGCAACAACACCGTAACCATGCTGGCAAAAGTGGCTACCAGCACGATGACATAGAAATATAGAAGGCTGCCATCTTCTTCCTTAGCTATGAGGCGGATTTGCTGTGGCGACCGTGTAAATATCACTATCCAACTGGTGGCTAGCATAGTAAAAGAAAACACATCCCACGAAACCATTACGTGCAACAACTTATTTAGGTGCGTATTCCTTACGAAGAAATAGGCAATAACAGCCAATGTGAGGCTTATGAACAACCTGAGAAACGGATGTGTGCGCAGGAAGATATTGTTGAAATTGATGGGTGCGGAAGTACGTATCATACGGTGAAAATAAGGGATGATTTTGAAACATTGCCACAGAGGCACAGAAAAAACTGAGAGTGTACGAAAAATGAAAAGCTGAAGGGCTCTATTTTTTCTTTTCTCTGTTTTACCTGTGCCTCTGTGGCGGCGAAAACCTATATGATTATAGTAACTTGATACTGAATTCCCTAATTGAGGAACGCCATATCCTCTTCTGTCAACTTTATATCGACAGCTTTGATGTTTTCTTCAAAATGTTGCAAGGAACTAGTACCAGGAATCGGCAATATCCAAGGGGAACGGTGCAGCAACCAAGCGAGGTTTACCTGTGCTTCGGTGGCATTGTACTTTTGTGCAATCGTTGCTATCCTAGTATCCTTTTTACCGAGCGAATTAAGCAAGGAAAAGAACGGAATAAGCGGGATGTTGTTCCTTTCGCAAATCTCTAGCACTTCTTCTCCACCTTTGTTTTCGCCATAAGGGGTTTTTAAAGTAGTTCGTTGACCATGACCATACATATTCTCCACAGTTGCTATTTCGCCCATCAACAAAGCAGTTTCTAATTGAAGGGGCGATACATTACTTACTCCAACATGCAATATCTTACCTTCCTTTTGCATCTCAAACAATGCCCCAAGGGACTCATCAAACGGAACACCGCCACCATGACCACCCATTGCCCTCATGTGAACCAACTGCACTTGTTCTATTTTGAGGGTGCGGAGGTTGTTGTCGATACTTGTACGAAGATTTTCGGGCGTATTGAAAGGAATCCAGCTTTTATCAGGCCTTCTTGTGGCACCTACCTTGGTACAGATAACCAAATCTGACGGATAAGGATACAATGCTTCTTTAATCAAACGGTTGGTAACATCTTCCCCGTAATAATCGGCAGTATCTAGGAAATTGATACCACTCTTGACGGTCTGTCTCAGTATTTCCAATGCTTCCGGCCTGTTTGGTGGTTCGCCGTAGATTCCTTCGCCTGTAAGGCGCATAGTACCATAACCAAATCTTCTAACTTCTAACGGATGCTTACTTTTTTGGGCAATTACAATAGTTTCTTTGATGCTCATATATGTATTTTCATAAATTACAATATTAAAAGAAAATGGTTTGAAAAGGGAATGGAAACATTATAGATTTTTTTGGAGGGAAGAGTTATAATTAAAACAAAAAGTGCAGCCATTACAAGGAGTAATAGCTGCACTTTTGTATTTGAATCCATCAAGGGATTACAATATCTATTCTTTTATGAAAGCAATAGTATTTATGCTTCCATCAGTTGTTTGTATGCGGAGATGATATACACCTGCTGGCAAACTAGCAACCGTAATTGAAGGATTTGTAGCATCTTTTACTGATTGAACACTCACTAATCTACCAATATTATCCAATACTTGAATACTAGCAATGTGATTGCCATTGATTGTAATATTATCCTTTGCAGGGTTAGGATAAATTGTGAGTGGTGAGTTGTTAATCGTGAATAAAGCAGAGACTACTTTGCTGTAAGTGTAAGAACCATCTTTATCTACGCTTTGTAAGCGGTAGTAGTTAGTACCATTTGCAGGAGATTTATCCGTAAACTGATAACTATTTGCTCCATTGCCCATTGCTTTTACATTGCCAATGTTACTAAAGTTGCTACCATCTGTACTATGTTGCACATTAAAGTGACTAGTGTTTAGTTCTGTTGCTGTAGCCCAATTGAGTATGGCATGATTACCATCAACACTTACTGTGAAAGCCTTTAATGATACTGGAAGCGGGTTGGTAACAATTATTATATTGCTAGTATCAACAGGTTGAATAATACATCCCGCACTACTTGTCATAACTACCCATACACTATCACCGGTTACCAGAACACTATCTGTGTAAGTACTATCTGAACCTACCAGCGTATTGTTTTTGTACCATTGATAGGTAGGTGTTGAGCCTCCACTTATAGCTGTTGCAGTAAATGTTTCAGTAGCACCATTTACTTGAGATGAAATAGAAACTGATGACGTGGAATCAGGGAAAATTGTTACCAATACCGAGTCGGTGGCTGATTTACAGCCTAGACTGTTAGTAACTGTACAGCTAACCCAGTATTTACCAGGAACATCATAAGAACTCATTATAGGATAAGTAGTAGTCGTAGGCATTGTATCACTACCAAAAATCCATTGATATAGAACAACTTCTTCACCGTTTGTGATAGTACTGTTAAATTGATAATATGCAACAGGAGGACAAGGATTGCCAGGAGTAATTAAATTAGCAGTGATTTTTACGGCAGGAGGTGCAACTACTGTCAACACTAAAGTAGCTGTACTATCGCATCCCGCTGCATTGGTTAAATGTACTGCATACGTTCCTGCTTTAGTATAAGTACTTCCATTGAAGGTGTAAGAACTACCGGCACAGATACTATCAACAGTGGTAGAAGTTGAAGTATCTTTTACTGTTAGTACCAATGTAGCCAAGCTATCACAACCCACCGCATTGGTTAAATGGAATGAATAGGTTCCAGCTTTACTATAAGTCGTTCCATTGAATGTATAAGAACCTCCTTGACAGATACTATTCTTTGTGGTAGATGTAGTAGTGTCTTTTACAGTCAATACCAAAGTAGCCAAGCTATCACAACCCACCGCATTAGTTAAATGGAATGAATAGGTTCCTGCTTTACTGTAAGTCATTCCATTGAATGTATAAGAGCCACCTTGACAGATGGTATCCTTTGTGGTTGATGTTGAAGTATCCTTCACTATAAGATTTAAATGTGCAAGACTATCCGCACCTACACTATTGGTAAGTATTGCAGTATAGCTTCCTGTAGAATCATAATTAACCCCGTTGAATGTAAGGCTTGTACCAGCACAAATGCTTGTATCTGTTGTAGAAGACGTAGCAGCAGAGGTTACACTTCCATATACAGTGAAAGTACTGATGGTAAACTGTGATGCATTGGCTCTTGCTGCTGCATTCCACAGATAAACCCTTAGATATAAGGTAGTATTGTTTTGTACCAATACATTCAAACCAGTAGTATCGTCACCACTTACTAGATAACCTGCAGTTCTGTAGGCTATGTTACCAGCACTACCAGCAGAATCCAAGAAGGTACTTGTACCATTTGCAAAAGCAGTAGAATCACCTACTGAGTATGCTATTGCATAGTTGTCCGTGGCACTTGCAACAGTTCCATTTCCCTTTATGGTTATGCCATTGATGTTTAGTTTATATCCACTCACAGGGCTAATGGCAAACTGTACATATTCGTTCTTAGCATTGGATGTATCAAAGGTGGCAGTTACTCCATCGGCAGCAAAACCTGCAGTACGGGCTGCCCTTGTACCAAATGTAATTGTTCTTCTAGCACCAGCCGGCACTTCTAGCATGCCACTTCCGTAAGTAAGACCCGCTACCACATTCTTTCCTGCGGTTATAAATGGTGTTGTTGCCTTAATGCCAGTTATTATATTGGCAGTATTATAAATAAACCCTGTTGCAGTCACTATACCATTAGGTGTTGTTATAGATATGATGCCACTCAATCCATTACCAACAATTGCTTGAAGCAATGTATCACTCACAACAGTAAAGCTTGCAGCGTTATTTCCTCCAAAGCTAACGGCACTTGCACCAGTGAAGTTTACCCCACCTATAGTTACTGTATCGCCAATGGCAGCATTGGTTGGGAAGAATGAACTGATAACTGGCACACAACTGATAGAAATGTTTACATTATGATAGATACTATCACAACCCAAGCTACTTATCACTGTATCAACAAAGGATGTAGTGGCTGTATAAGTTACATTCTTATAAGTAACTGAAGTACAATTGATGTAAGTAAGCGTATCTGTTTTAGCTTGTGGGCTAACCGTTAGTTTTAGTATAGCTGTACTATCGCCCCCTCCTACGTTTAATAGGTGGGCAGTATAAGTGCCAGCACTTGTGTAGCTTGTTCCATTAAACAAATAACTTCCACCATAGCAAATATTAGTCTTAGTGATAGAAGATGTAGCATCGGCAGTAAGCGTTCCAATCATGGTAAAGTTAGAGATGGTAAACTGAGAAGCATTTGCTCGAGCAGATGCATTCCACATATATACCCTCACATAAATGGTTGAGCCATCATTCACAGTTACGCTTTGTCCTGTAGTATCTGCACCACTTGCCAAATATCCTACAGACCTATACAATATATTACCTGTATTACCTGCTGAATCAAGGAATGTTTCGCCTCCACTTGTAAAGAGTGTCGAATCGCCTATTGCATAAGCCACTGTATAGTCATTTGTGGCACTTACCGCAGTTCCATTGCCCGCAATGGTTATACCACTTATGTTCATGTTATATCCTAAAGCTGGACTAATAGCAAACTGTACATATTCGTTCTTAGAATTAGCAGTATCAAAAGTAGCAGTTGCCCCATCGGCAGCAAAGCCTCCACCGCCACCAGCACCACCTGCCCTTCTTGTACCAAACACTATTGTTCCTGCCCTATAAGCAGGCACCTGCAACAATCCACTGCCGTGTGTAATAGCTGCTGTTACATTAACTCCAGCGTTCAAGAAAGGAGTTGTTGCTTTTATTCCCTTAATAATGTTTGCTGGGTTATAAACAAACCCTGCCAAGAAGCCTGTGCCGTTTGCATTTATTACATAGATAGTACCACTAGTTCCTGTACCTACCGTTGCAAGCAGTGTAGTATCATTCACTACCGAAAACCAAGTTGCATTCGTTCCGCCAAAGTTTACCGCTGTTGTACCAGTAAAGTTTATTCCTTTAATAGTAACTGTATCCCCGTTGGCAGCAGTGGTTGGCGTAAATGAATTAACTACAGGCGTACAATTGATAGAGATAGTAACAAAGTTGTAGATGCTGTCGCAGCCTTGCGCTGTACGTACCGTATCAGTAAAAAAGGTTGGCGAGGTATAAGTAACCCCTTTGTATGTTACCCCCGAACATCCTACAAGGTTCAAGGCGTTGGATGTAGCAGGTGCACTCACCGTAAGGTTTAATATGGCTGCACTATCTGCACCCACACTATTTAGCGTATGATAGGTGTAAGTACCCGAAGCGGTATAGCTTGTACCGTTAAATAGATAAGACCCACCAGAGCATATTGTAACATTTGTAGTAGAAGACGTTGCCTGAGTTGGCGTAACAGAACCACTTAAAATAAATCCATTGATAGTAAATACCGATGCATTCACACGTGCAGCAGCACCCCACATATATACACGTAAATAAACAGTAGTACCATTAGAAACAACTACACTCTGACCAATTGTATCTGCACCACTGGCTAGATAGTTACTAGAGGTGTACAACACATTTCCTGCGCTGCCAGCAGAATCCAAGAAGTTAGCAGTTCCATTAGCAAATGATGTGGTATCGCCTACTGAATAGGCAACTGCGTAATAGTTGGTGGCACTTGCCACAGTACCAATACCACGAAGCGTGATGCCTGTGATATTCAAGTCATAACCCGAAGCCGGACTAATAGCCCATTCCACCCATTCGCCTTTGGTTTCGGCAGTAGCAGCACTAGCTGTTCTTGTATCAGCAGCAAAGCCACCAGTACGGGCATTACCTGTTCCAAAAGTGATAGTCCTCCTCGCAACTCTCGGTGTATAAATAACACCAGCACCATTGCTTACTGTTGCTGTAACATTTGTTGCTGTGGTAATAAAAGGCGTTCCCGCTTTAATGCCACTAACTATTGTTTGGGCATTAGAGAAGGTGGCTGTCATTGCCAAGATAAAAACGAAGATGCAAGAAGATAAACTCTTGTAGATACTTTTCATAATTGTGCTAATTTTTGTTTATTGAGTGCTGCTAAAGGCAACTTCGTAACATGATACTGAAGCATCTTTAACCGCTGCCTGATGTTGGATTATTTTATCGTTTTTTAAACAAAAGGGTAGCACAAAGAAAACATGTGTTGTTAGGCAGTACTATTGTTTATATTCAGCTACATAGCGATTACCTTTAGTGTTATAAAAATTTCCAGCGGCATAAACATTTCCTTTGGTATCGGTAGTAATACTATTAATAATATTTTTGAAAGTTGAGTCTTTACTTCCTCCTAGTTGACTCCAACCACTCCCATTCCATTTAGCTACATATTGATTAAAATTATCATTGCTAAAATAACCTCCAGCATATACATTTCCACTAGCATCGGTAGTTATTGTATTAATTTCACCATTGAAAGTAGATGTACTGAGACCTCCCAATTCCCCCCAACTACTCCCGTCCCATTTGGCTACATAACACTTGAAGTTTTTATTTTGAAAACTACCCGCGGCATATACGTTACCATTATAATCTGTGGTAATACTTGAAATAGTACCAAAAATAGGGTTATTGTTGCCGCCTAATTCGCTCCAGTTGTTACCGTTCCATTTAGCTACATAACCCGAACCATTCGGGTTTTGAAAATATCCTCCGGCATATACATTTCCACTACCGTCAGTTGTGATACAAAAAATAGGACCATTCAAAACAGAGTCTGAGGCACTACCCAATTCACTCCAATTGTACCCATTCCACGTGGCTAAATATGAGGGTCCAAGTGGCACGGCAATATTTGCAAAGCTTCCATTAGCATATACATTCCCACTTTTATCGGTGGCAATACTTTTAATGATTTCACTGCTATTGAATGGAGAATTATTGGTACCGCCTAATTTGCTCCATGTATAACCATTCCATTTGGCTACATAATAGTTTTTATTACCGTCTGTGAAATGCCCAGCAGCATATACATTACCAAAAACATCTGTGGTAACACTTTGAATCCAGCTATTAAAAGTCGAAGAGTTTGTGCCACCCAATTCGCTCCAATTGCTCCCATTCCATTTGGCTACATAGTTTTTACCACTGCTATTTCTAAAGTTGCCAGCAGCATATACATTGCCACTGGCATCTGTGGCAATACTTAGAATTTCAGCATCTATAGAGGAAGAGTCTTTTCCACCTAATATAATCCATTTACCATTAGTTACTACTGGAGTATAAGTATTACCATTCTTTTTACAAGAGAGCAAAACAAAAACTGCAAGGATTGCTATTGCATACTTAGGGTTCAACAGTTTCATAACCGATAATTGATTGTTTAATGAATAAATGCTTTAGCGAAAATAAGGAAGTTTGGATAATAGGCGAATTGATTTTTTGTCATCAATTCCCCTAAACTACCGTTAGACGCCGAAATTCAACTTCAAGATGCGATAATGTCATTTCAAAACCCAGTATTTCTATTTTGAGACGCAATTATTCTATTTTAAGATGCAATAATTACTATTTGAGATTGAATAATTCTATGTTAAGACACGATAATGTTACTTCAAGACGCAATAATGTTACTTCAAGATGCGATAATGTTACTTCAAGCATCGATATTTTTCAAAAGGTATATCATCCAGAAATAATGGGTTTGAATAAGTAAAAAATGGGTTCCAAATTTTAAAAAGTGCTTTTGATAAAATGACATTATAAACAAAGCGGCTGTCTCAAGGTCTCACCCTCAAAACAGCCGCTTTTATTTTCCTCTTCTCTTCTTCGTGTATCTTATAGTCTTCCTGCCTTGTGGCAACCCTATCAATTGTCAATTATAAATTATCAATTAAAATACCTCTTTTCCATCCCGTACCAACTTGGTTATTGTATGTCCGTCTGCTGCTTTGGTAAAGGTGAACACATCCTTTTGGTCTTTCCACGAAACAGTCAGCACTGTCCTGTCGGCATTCCACAAAGTCTTAGGTGTTTCTTCGCCGTGCAGGTAAGGGAACAACAACACCTTAAAGTTTGGCGCAACGGAACGAGAAGGAAGTACGAGACGCTTCGCAATATCCATCGTACGTAGATAAAACTGGTGCATATCCTCCGTCTTTATGTTCTCGAAAGTCTCTAAACGAGGGTTAGGCTCCATATTCGGGATGGCAGACTCGGTACTTTCTAATACCCTCACCAATAGTTGCGGGTCGCCCTTTTGTGGGGTGAACTTGCCCACACTCAATACGCCACCTTGAGTGTTTTCAACCTCAGCCATATTGCGTTTCATACGTTTGTCTCCCAATACTACATCATATTCCCCTTGCGTCCTCGCATCTGAAAAAGAATTAAAACCAAGATTCAAAGCACCTGATTCTTGCTTTACATCGATCAATTGCTTAATAGAAACTACTTCCACATCCAACTGCATCGGCATCGCAAACTCATACAAATGTTCCTTGTCGTCCTTCTTTATATCATCCACAATCAACACATAATCGTGCTTTCCTTTCACCAATCCCGCCGTGCGGAAAGCATATTCCACAGGGTAATTCTTTAATCGGTAAGGCCAAGTATCCTCCGCCCACATCAATGGGTTTGTTTCCATTGTGCCATTGTAAAAGTCAGCCACTTTACGCAAAGGGTCACGCTCGGGCAACACACCCGGATAGTAGCGTTTCAGGTTGCTGGCAGTGTGCGCATACACGCCATCGCGCCATTGCGGCTCTACTTGTTTGCCCAACATAATATCGCCTACGGCAGACTTTAGCCAACTGTACCCGTAACAATAAGATGCATCAATAGTACCGAAAGTGGCTTCGGGCTTATCAAAATAGTCCTTCCAACAAGCAGGTGTAGCGAAGTACCCCTGCCCGTGACCATCAATCGTAACCACCGAATGGTACTTGCTTTCGGTGCTTCTCCAACCATCTGTTACCCACACGCGCCCGTTGGCAGCCAACATAAAACTACCCCTGTCGGAGTGGTCGTGCGATTGGTACATCATATCCTGACGGGCATCAAACTGAAACTGGATGCCGTTCTTGTCCCACTTATTGCGGGCAATCATACTGCCCCTTGTAGGCTCGAAATAGGTAAGCGGCATCGCCAAAGGTGGCACACCATTGTAGTCGGCAGCCGTTTTATCTGGGTCATTACAGAATACAAAAGCGGCTATATCAGGCACTTGTTTGATGTCCTTTTGGAGGGAATTGGCAAACACATAATCTATCTTAGCATCGGTAGGGAAGAAGTATTTCATAATCATCATCATCAACCAATTGATTTCCGTGGTAGTACCAGTGTCGCCATGCGAACTCCATAAAGCAGCAGGGTTAGGGTCAAGGGAATGGATAAGCCAATCGGGTATCGCACGGAAATGTGGGTTGGTAAATGTATTATAAGTTTTATCCCTGCGGGCAACGGCAGCCATCACCAACAAGTCATTTGGGAACTGACCAAAAGTGTATGTTAGCCCCTCAGAACTCATACCTTTTGCAGTAAAAGAATAAGTTAGGTAATCACTCACCACATCCTTGCCCCTCTCGAAGATGCGCTTGTCGTAACCCTTCTCGTTTTCCACCGCTAATATCGACATTGGATAACAAATAGACATAGCAATGTGGTTCCACCTGCGCCAATGATGCGGCAGTTCCATACCCAAACCATACTTGCCATAAGTAGCTTTGGTATAATATTCAACAAAGAACTTCTTATCTGATAATGACATACCCGCAGCTGTGAAGTCGAACAGTTTAGCTATCTCTCCACCACCATACAAAGGCTCTTTTACTTGCAATAACTTAGCAGGATTCTGAGGCGTTGAATCAATATCCCTACAAACTTTACGTAGATAATTCGCAGCAACGGTACCTGTTTCAGCGAGCAAAGCCTTGTCACCATTCAATTGAGCCAACAACCCTTGGATAGCCAATAGGTTAGAAATATCCTTGGGCGCAGCCCCATCCGAGGCGATAGGTTCCCTTGTTTTAAGAATGGTATAATAGTTACTGCTGCGCAATTTGGTTAGGGCCTCATTCGCCAATGCCTTCAACTGCTTACCAATCTTAGTGGTTTCTAACCGTTGCTTAATAGAAGCAAACTCATCGGGCGAAGTAAAGATGCGTGGATGCACACCCGTAGCCGGCACTTTACCCAACTTACTAAAGTCGAAGCCGTCGCTGTTTGGTACCAATGTTTCTTGATAGGGATTAGCCCACTTGAGTTTATTGTCCAATACTTCCTCGGCAGTAAACTTCCTTTTAGGCTGCTCCAACAAGCGAGGGTCGTTGGCGGCAAGGGTATCATTCGCCCAGTACTTGAATATATCGGGGATGGATTGGGAGAAACTGTGGATCGAAAGGAACATCCCAACTAATGCAAGGCAACTTATTCTAATTATTTTCATACAGTCTTATGTTAATCTGCAAAGATGTTATCCTAGCCGGAAAGTTTAATCCTTTGTGTGCCAATGAATGGTTTAGGTTGGTCAATATACATCTATGGGCTTAATAAGTGGAGGCTGAGACAGTAAAGACTTTTTAACTTCTTTATTGAAGTATAACTAAGTAGGTATCTTTACAAAATGAAACACATCGTAGAAGCACACCGATACCTTGAGAATGCGAAAGAGATATTGAGGGATAAAGCACAGAAAGAAGATAGCCGTTATCACGATAGAAAATATGTGCGAATGGCAGGGCATACTGCTTATCTGGCAATTTTAGTCGCTTTGGATGGTTTATTTGGCATTAAGAAAAAGGGAAGGAAGAAGGTGGAATGGTATCAGGAGCAACTAGCTAAGTTATACCAATTTACTTAATAAAAGTCTTATTAATAGCTGTTCCATAAGTTGTAGTATGAGTTATTGATTTTATCGTGTCTGCGTCTAAATACTTTTGAATGATGCTGTCCATGAATTTCTG
>Ga0164297_10000614_pt1 | contig 43166 bp, 33 predicted proteins | sample GEODES058metaG_FD_113539 | JGI IMG/M metagenome (GOLD analysis project Ga0164297, IMG submission 113539) | Dystrophic lake water microbial communities from Trout Bog Lake, Wisconsin, USA - GEODES058 metaG | ecosystem: Environmental > Aquatic > Freshwater > Lake | place: USA: Trout Bog Lake... | reverse complement strand
AATAAAAGATAAATTATATTTTTTTGCCTTTAACGTTCTTTCTGCAGCATGCGGATGTGAATGTTTATTGGAAAGATGGTGTAAAACATCAATCAAATCTCTGTTACTTGATTTATCGGGATCGTTTTTGGGAACTGTATCAATAAGATCAGGCTGTATAAGATCTTTTTGTGCACGAACCATATTCATGAAACAAAAAAGAAAAAATAATATTAACAGATAATGTTTGCGCAGGACAAGCTTATTTAAGTATAAAAAATAATTTAATCTGATTATGACAATTAAACTGGCTATTTAGTTTAATCGCTCAATTTGTTTTTTTAATAATTACTGTAGGTTTATTCTGAGCAATGCAAAGAAACAGGTTTTATACCAAATGATTACATATCATTAACAATCTTCTTATAACTTGTAACCAACCCTTTAATTAAGGAAGAGCTGAATCCCTGATGCTCCATTTCATTCAAACCAGCAATGGTACAGCCTTTTGGTGTAGTTACTTTATCAATCTCCTGCTCAGGATGTGTATTTCTTTGCAACAGCAACTCCGCAGCACCTTTTACTGTTTGCGCTGCAATTAAAGAAGCAGTTGCCGCACTGAAACCTATTTCAATACCACCCTGAATATTTGCTCTGATATAACGCATCGCATAAGCTGTGCCGCAAGCACCTAATACCGTTGCAGCATCCATTAATTTTTCTTCTATAAATACCGTTTTGCCCAATTGATCAAATAGATTCCTAACAAAATCAATTTGCTGCTCAGATGCATTATGATGACTAATACAAGTAATACTTTCGCGAATAGCAATAGCTGTATTGGGCATGGCGCGAAATAAACTAAAATCATTGCCAACCAATTCAATCATATCATTCATCCAAACACCGGTTGCTACACTGATAATGGTATGCCTGTTTTTTTGCAAAGAAGGTTTCACTTGCAATAACACTTCTTTCAATTGAAATGGTTTTACTGCTAAAATAATATCATCTGCAAATTCAATAGCTTGAATATTATTGCTGCTTACTGTAACCCCTTTTTCCTGCAAAGGCAATAGTGTTGCTGTATTTCTTTTAGTAATGATAATATCTTTCGGTAAAATAAAACCACTGCTGATCAATCCTTCGGCAATGGCCGTACCTAAATTACCACCACCAATGATGGCTATTTTTTTACTCATACATAATGGCTTTTTGTGAAAATACGCAAAAGAAAATGAGGATGGTAAAGTGCTAATAGATCTTTAATCCCTTTAAATAATTCCGCACATAATCATCTACGCCTTCTTCTAAAGTATAAAAAGGCTCATGATATCCTGCATCATATAATTTTTTCATGTTTGCTTCTGTGAAATATTGATATTTATCTCGTATATCTTCCGGCATATCAATAAAAACAATATTCGGATCTTTATCTAATCCGCGAAATGTTGCTGCGGCCAAATCGTAAAAACTTCTTGCTTTTCCGGTTCCTAAATTATAAATACCATTTTTGCTGAATTCCCATTTACCATTAACCATTAATTGATACATCCAGAACATTACTTTCACCAAATCTTTTACATAAACAAAATCACGAAGCTGTTCCCCATCTTTAAAATCGGGACGATGTGATTTAAACAATTTTACCACACCATCTTTTTCTATTTGATTGAAAGCATGCCATATTACACTTGCCATTCTTTCTTTATGGTATTCATTTGGCCCGTAAATATTAAAGAATTTTAAACCCGTCCAAACGGGTGGGTGATTCGTTTGCAAAAGGGCCCATTTATCAAACTCATTTTTACTGATGCCATAAGGGTTCAATGGTTTTAATTTGAACGGCAGTTCATGATCATCATTATAACCCAACTCGCCTGCACCATAAGTTGCAGCTGAAGATGCATAAATAAGCGGGATATTTTTTTCAACGCAATAATGCCAGATGTCTTTTGAATATTGCACATTCAATTCTTCGTGTATCGCATAATTGAATTCGGTAGTATCTGTTCTTGCGCCTAAATGAATCACCGCTTCAACATCCGGGTTTTTCTCTTTCAACCATTCGAATAAATTGTACCGTTCAACGATTTGAATGAATTTTTTCGATTCCCAATTTTTTCTTTTCTCTTCAAAACCAAAATCATCTACCAATATTAAATGCTCCAAACCTTGTTCATTTAAATATTGCACCATGCAAGAACCGATAAATCCTGCTGCACCGGTAACGATAATACCCCTGTCGCCTGAAGGGGAACTTTGATTTGCTGAGTTACTTTTCATGCTATATTTTTTTTGTCCCTTTAGGGATTCAGTGCCTTTTCAATTGCCGTATCATATTTTTCTTTCCATTCAGCAATATTTCCAAAATCCATTCCATTTATTTTTATTGCACCGGCTGTTACCATCCCTAATTCTGTATATGCAATATGACTGTTTTCAGCTTTTTGCTTCAGGCTTTCAACTTTTTGTTTTGAACAGGTAACAACAATACGACTCTGTGCTTCACCAAACCAAAAAGCATCCTTGCGAATACCTGCTGTATCTGTATTAACAGCAAATCCAAGATCACGATTGAATCCTTTCTCTAATAAAGTTACCATCAATCCGCCTTCACTGATATCATGTGCCGATTGAATGATTTTTTCCTTGATAAGAGATGAAACAAATTGTTGTACCAGGTATTCTTCGTCCAAATTGAAATGAGGCGCAGAAGAATATTCCACTTTTTTTATTTTATGCAAATATTCCGATGAACCAATATCATTTTGTTGTTGACCAATCAGAAAAATTAAATCTCCTCCTTCTTTATAATCCAATGTCATTTTATTTTCTATATCATCTAAAACACCCACCATTCCTATTGTTGGTGTGGGATAAACCGGGCCTTCGGGATTTTGATTATAAAAACTGACATTGCCACCGGTAACCGGTGTATTGAATTTTTTACAAGCCTCTCCCATTCCGGTAACTGCTTTTACAAATTGATAATACACTTCGGGATCGTAAGGATTACCAAAGTTTAAACAATTCGTTACTCCAATGGGCTCAGCGCCACTGCAAACAATATTTCTTGCAGCTTCTGCAACAGCGATCATGGCACCTTTATGCGGATCGGCAAAAACATAACGACTATTACAATCTGTTGTAACAGCCAATGCCTTTCCTGTTCCTTTTGCCAATATCACTGCAGCATCACTTGGTGCATTGGTGCTGGTATTTGCAGCACCTACCATACTATCGTATTGAACAGTCACCCATCTTTTACCGGCGATATTGGGTATTTGAATCATCTGTTCAGTTATATTTTTTAATTCAGTTTCCTTTATATCATCAACATCAGCTTGTTTCCAATCATTTATTTTATCTAAATATTTTGGTGTTGAATATTCTCTTGAATATTGCGGTGCGCCGCCACCTAATACCAATTCATATGCCGGTATCTCTGCTTCCAATGTTCCATGCATATAAAATTTCAACAAGCCGTCATCTGTTACATGCCCGATTTCACTGCAAGGCAAATCCCATTTCTCAAATACTTTCAATACAGCATCTTCTTTTCCTTTTTCTACCACAATCAACATTCTCTCCTGGCTTTCACTTAACAATAATTCCCATGCCTTCATATTTTTTTGTCTTGCAGGCACTTTATCTAAATCAATTCGCATTCCCGATTTTCCCTTTGCGCTCATTTCAGCAGTTGAACAAATAATTCCTGCTGCACCCATGTCCTGCATTCCAACAACGGCGCCTGTTTCAATCACTTCCAGACAAGCTTCTAATAATTTTTTTTCCTGAAAAGGATCTCCTACCTGTACGGCAGGCAAATCTTCTGCGCTTTCAGCAGTAATATTGGCTGATGCAAATGAGGCACCGCCGATACCGTCTTTACCCGTTGCACTTCCAACAAAAAAAACCGGGTTCCCTTTTCCACTTGCCGTAGCGCTTACCATTTTATTAGATTGCATAATACCCACACTCATGGCATTTACCAATGGATTGGTATGATAACATTCCTCAAAATACACTTCGCCCCCAACGGTTGGAACACCAAAACAATTTCCATAATGGCCAATTCCATGCACTACACCCGATAATAATCTTTGTGTTTTGTTATCCTGAATATTTCCAAATCTAAGGCTGTTTAATGATGCAATAGGGCGAGCACCCATTGTAAAAATATCGCGTTGAATACCGCCCACACCTGTTGCCGCTCCCTGAAATGGTTCGATAGCCGATGGATGATTATGCGATTCTATTTTAAATACCACACCGAATCCATTACCCATATCCATCAATCCGGCATTTTCTTCTCCTGCAGCAACCAACATTCTGCCGCCACTGCGTGGCAGGGTTTTTAACCATTTAATGGAATTCTTATAGCTGCAATGCTCACTCCACATAGCGCTGAAAGCACATAATTCATTGAAGTTGGGCGTGCGGCCTAATTTCTGTTTAATGAGTTCAAATTCTTCTTCGGTTAATCGAAGTTCCCGGGCGGTTTGAGCGGTAATATTCATAACAGGGCGAAGGTAAGGAGGAGAAGTGATGAGCCAAGATGAAGTTATAAATGTTATGTGGATTTATATTTTTGCTTAATAGGGTATAAGAGAAGAAATAATTAAGCTTACCTAAAATGATTTATTAAACAATAGTTGATTATTGGTGATATTTATTTTATTAATAAATTTAAAGTTGATGGAAATAATGACTACAGTCTTATTCTAAAATCCTTTTGATTCGGTGAATATTTTCTTTTGAAATAGAATACAAATAACTTCTTTTATCATTCTCTGCTCTTGTTCTTATAATAATATCTTTTTGAGTTTGAAAAGCTTCTTTTAATTTTTGGTTAACCGGTGTAATAAAATCCGTTCTTGCTTTCTTTTGCGTTTCAATAGATTTTTGCGCAACACCCAATAATGAATTTAGTTGCTCGGTTGAGCAATAGCCCGTTTCTTTTGATTTATCGATGAATTCTTTTAAAAGCCCTTTCTCCCAATCATTCAATATTTCAGCTTCTGCTTGATTCATTTGAACATGATGTTGAGCCCGTTTTCTATTTTTCAATTTATTAAACAGTTGTGCAAGTATGATTATCAATGAAATAATAAAAAGAACCTGCCAGAGAATCGCTTTTGAAAAAATATCTTTTTTAAATAAGCTATCAGATATCGGTTCATAAACTTTCTTCCCTGTCTTTTTAAAAAGCCCCATATCTAATCTTACAGAATCGATTTTTTCAAATGGATAAACACTTTTATAAATGAAGCCGTTTTGATAGAAAAATAATTTTAATCCTGAATCTGTTTTTTTTGACGTCAAGAGATTAGCGAAAATCCGATATTGAACTCCACTTTCGTAAACAGTATTTGATTCAATATCTAAAAGATAGTCAACATCATTTCCATAAGGACTGTCAAAAAAAATGCCATACGGTGTAGGTAATTTATTTTTATCTGAATTTGATAATAACTTCTCTATTTCAGTCGTAGCCTTTCCAAGGCAGATGACTTTCTTTTCTGAAATATTTAGTCCATAAAAACTGTCAAGCACTTCTTTGTAAGTAGTACTTGAGTTATCAATCTCGCTTACGTACCAGTAAAATTTATCATCATTGGGCTTTATGTAAAATATGTATTTACCATTATTTGCAAATGGAATTTCTTTGTTCAGAGGGTGGATGTCCCATTCGTGTTGTTTGGTAAAGTATAATAACTGACCATTGAATCTAAAAAAACCATAACCGCCAAATGAAAATATTTGATTACGTACAATCAATTTAGCTGCTTGAAAATTGCATCCATAGTTTTCGGTAGAATCTATCCGTTTAAAAGTAACCCAATGATTATCCCAATCAGAAACCTTATAAATCCTTCCGGTACCATTAATAAAAAGGTAAAGGCCGCTTGAAGACTTTACTAACTGCTGACCGTAATTGGAGAATAAACCCGAAACAGGAATTATGGGATTATCTGAAAGAGTAATATAGGTTACCGGAATGGTATCCCGAAGCAAGTGTGTAAATAATGCATTTTGAGGTACTTTAATATCCTGGCCTGAAACTCTTAAAATGATAAAACATGAGGAAATTAATACAACATAAATACTTCTAAAAAAATTCATCTGACAAGTTTATATGGAAAATTAAACCTCAAAACGGATAATTGAAGTTCCTATTTTGTAAAATAGGATATTTAATCTAAGATATTAATATTATAACTTAAATTTAAAATCAATTATATCAATTATTTATAACCCTATTGATTCAACCAATAGAATAACCTAAAACTTCTCCTATTTTATCCCATAATCCTTCATTTTCCGTCCCGTTAGTAAGAATTTTATCTAATTAAACCTGCTCTTGCAAAATTTAAATCGGGGGAAATAAATTTTCAGGAGTGGGTTTATTTAACGTCTAATACAATCCCTCTTGATTTATGCACACATTCATCTATGTCCTTTTTATGTTTTTGGGGTATTTGATTTGTGCAATATTTCAACGAACAAAAAACTATAAATCAAAAAAGAGTGTACCAAAAAGATTTACAGACGATGGCGCACATTTATAAAACAATATATGAATTGTAAAATTTGTAATCATGCTACTCAAAAGGTATTTGAATTAAAGCTCTTGAATAAGTACATGGTTTCTTATTATAGTTGTAAAAATTGTTGTTTTTTACAAACAGAAGCACCATATTGGTTAGAGGAGTCTTATAGTTCAGCAATTACCTCATTGGATATAGGATTACTTGAAAGAAATATTGAGCTTTCAAATATTATCTCTGCAATTATTCATTTTTATTTTAAAAAGGATGCCAAATTTATAGACTTCGCAGGTGGCTACGGCATGCTGGTAAGATTGTTAAGAGATAAAGGGTTTGATTATTTTAGACAAGATAAATATTGCGAAAACCTATTTGCAGAACATTTTGACATATCATCATTATCAGAAAATATCAAGTTTGAACTTCTTACCGCATTTGAAGTATTTGAGCATCTAGACAATCCGATGGAAACAATAGAAGAAATGTTTAATTATTCTGACAATATTCTTTTTTCTACCAGACTAATCCCAAAAAACACCGGTAATCTTAAAGATTGGTGGTATATCTCACCTCAAATAGGACAGCATATATCCTTTTATCATTTAAAAAGTTTACAAGAGATCGCCTCACTAAAAAAACTGCATCTATATTCCAATAAACGAAACATTCATTTATTAACCAAAAATAAGTTGAATCCATTATTATTCAACCTCATTACAAGAACGAATGTTGCAAAAGTGATTGATCTGTTATTTAACAACCATAAAAAACAATTAAAACATCAGGATTATAAAAAACTTGAAAGAATACTTCAGTTAAAATAAAAAGAAGAAAGAGTGTGCGGTTACATTTTAATTGATGCTACAATAGAATATAAACCACCATTAAACTGATTTAATGATTCATACTCGAATTGAAATTATAAAAAAGAAAAATTGAAACGTCATAGAGTTATCGATTTGTGTTTAAATAATCAGGATTTCAAAAAAAAATTCACTTTTTTTGAAAATATACAGGCCGGTGTTTACGCTTGGGGATACGTAAATAATGATGCTCAATTTATACCCATTTATGTCGGCACTTCAAAAAATATTTTTGCTAGAATTAAAGCACATTTATTTGAACTGAAATACGGAAAATATAAAATTTTACCCAACAGTATTTATAAAAACAAAACTCCAAACAGAGACTGTATTATTGTAAACCCTGCAATGAATAAAGCAAATGAAATAGAAATTGAAATTGCCTTAGGTATTTTTTTCTGGAATAAATATCTTTATCGAGAATCCTTCAATTATATCTTATCCAGATTCAGATTTCTCTATTGTGAAATAGAAAACGAGAATGACAGAAGGGATGCAGAAAAATATTTAATTCACCAAATCGGAAAACATAGACTTATTAAAAGCAAAAAATCAATTATAGAAAACATAGACTATAAATTAGCAAATTTGATTGATGAAGTGTTCGGAAATTATTATAAAGACTATCCACTATAATCATTTATTTTAAGTCGAAACTAAAATGCAGATTCTTGATTTACAATTTATTTCACATCTTAAAATCAAGCATTCTATCAGAAAGGTTCTCATGTACAATCCGCTCTTGCTGAAGAACGGATTGTATAGAAGAATGGGTTGTATAATTATGATTTTCTTAATTGCCCCAATTCTTCACCTGATCATTTAAAGTTTACTTAAGGCAATAGAATTGTTCCCGGTAAATTTTCCATTTCATAAACTTACACTGCAGCGATTACCGTAACAGAGCCATTCAAAAACCGATAGACAGATAATTGAACTGGTTTTTGCAACAGCGTATTTAAGCATGGAGATGAACAACAAAGGCTGACAATCAGTATTGTCTGCGAGTTGCGAATTTCTGCTTAATTAATTCAAATTTTTCTTTTTTTTAATCGACGCTCTTTGGCAGTTTCTGCCGTGATTTCAGAACAAGGCAAGGTAAGGAGGAGAAGTGATGAGCCAAGATGAAGTTATAAATGTTAGGTGGATTTATATTTTAGGTGTGTTAATAGAGTTATTCATTAGTAATTAGATTTTAGTAATATGCCTTTGATGCAGATAAAACTTCAATTAATTTCTCGCAGATAAACCCGTTAGTATAGTTAAGTAAATATCGATCTCCGTATTAACTGATTTTGGTGTTGTTCGGGGTAAGTCCACTAATTAGTGGACTTACCCCGAACATGGTACGAACAAATATCGATTAAGACAGTCCTTTTGTTATACTGAAAAAGCATTTAATTAAGCAAGTAAAGCCGAATACACAAACATGTTAAATACTGATTGAAAAATTTCGACTAATATGGCTTTGATGTTAATCGCTATTTTCAAATCATATTAATTTAAATGATATGTATTCAATTCTTCACAATTTCAACACAAATGAGTAATTAAGTGTAATAAATCTTGTTTTTTCAATTCGATTTTACTTCCTTTGAAGTCCTAAATTTTAAAATTATGTCATTAAGATTTGAAGCTATCAGTAATTTATCTAATGATGGAAGCGGAGTGGGAAACCTGAAATCCACCAAAATAACCTCCATTTTCGGGGAAAATGTTTTTACACTTAAAACAGCTCGTGAATATTTAAGTGATGATGCCTATAAAAGCTTAGCGGGAAGTATCAAAGGAGGCAAAAAAATTGATCGTTCTGTAGCGGGTCAAATTGCCAATGGAATCCGTGCATGGGCCGAATCAAAAGGTGTTACCCATTTTACACACTGGTTTCAACCCTTAACAGGAACCACTGCAGAAAAACATGATTCATTTTTCACCTTAAAAAGCGATGGTACTGCGATAGAAGAATTTGATGGTGCAGCATTGATTCAGCAAGAACCGGATGCCTCTTCATTTCCAAGCGGTGGTTTGCGTGCCACTTTTGAAGCAAGAGGTTATACAGCATGGGATCCATCTTCTCCTGTTTTCATTATGGAAATCGGTCAGGGAAAAACCTTATGTATCCCAACCATCTTTATTTCTTATACAGGCGAAAGTTTAGATTATAAAGCCCCTTTATTAAAAGCTTTGGAAGCATTAAATGAAGCGGCTGTTTCTGTTTGTAATTATTTTGATAAGAATGTTACAAAAGTAACTGCTACTTTAGGATGGGAGCAGGAATATTTTGTAATTGATGAAGGATTAGCCAATGCCCGTCCTGATTTGGTACAATGTGGCAGAACCGTATTTGGTGCAGCGCCTGCCAAAGGGCAACAATTGGAAGACCATTATTTCGGATCTATTCCTGAAAGAGTTTATGCTTTCATGAGAGATTTTGAAACAGAATGTTACAAATTAGGTATTCCTTTAAAAACACGCCATAACGAAGTAGCCCCTTCTCAGTTTGAAGTAGCGCCAATTTTTGAAGAAGTAAGTGTAGCAGTGGATCATAATTCGCTGTTGATGGATATTATGGATCGCGTTGCACGTCGCCATAAATTGCGTGTATTGGTTCATGAAAAACCATTTGCAGGTATTAATGGTAATGGTAAGCACAATAACTGGAGCATGGCTACAGATACAGGTGTTAATTTATTAAGTCCGGGTAAAACACCAAAAACAAATTTGATGTTCCTTACCTTCTTTGTCAACACCATTAAAGCAGTGCATGATTATGCAGATTTATTAAGAGCATCTATTGCTTCTGCAGCAAACGACCATCGGTTGGGTGCCAACGAAGCCCCTCCTGCCATCATTTCTGTTTTCGTTGGTCAGTATCTTTCAAAAGTTTTGGATGAAGTTGAATCAAGGGTTGGCGGTAAATTCGATGAGCAGGATGAAGCAATATTAAAATTAGATATCCATCGCTCTATTCCTGAATTATTATTGGATAATACAGATAGAAACAGGACTTCTCCTTTTGCGTTCACCGGAAATAAATTTGAATTCCGTGCAGTAGGTTCTTCTGCAAATTGTGCAAGCCCTATGACTGTATTGAATGTTATTTTAGCCGAAACATTGAAACAATTTAAAACAGATGTAGATGCATTAATAGCAAAAGGCGAGAAAAAAGAAATTGCCATTATGCAAACCATTCAAAAAAATATTGTTGAAAGCAAAAAAGTATTGTTTGAAGGAGATGGTTACAGCGAAGCATGGCATCATGAAGCAGAACGCAGAGGCTTACCCAATGTACCTACTACGCCATTAGCATTAGATGCGATGGTAACTGATAAAGCTAAAAAATTATTTGAAAGCAATAAAGTGTATACGCATCCGGAGTTGGAAGCGAGACATGAAATTGAACTGGAAAAATATATCAAGAAAGTTCAGATCGAAGCAAGAGTAATGGGCGATTTGGCATTGAATCATATTATTCCAACTGCAGTAAAATATCAAAATCAATTATTGAAAAATATCAATGGATTAAAAGCTGCTGGATTACCTGAATCTGCTTATAAAAGTCAGCTGGCCATTTTAACACAAGTAAGCACACATATTCAAACAGTTTACGAAAAAGTGCATGCTATGGTGGAAGCAAGAAAAGTTGCGAACAATATTGAAAACACCAGAACAAAAGCAATTGCGTATTGCTCTCAGGTGAAAGAAGCATTCTTTGATGATATCCGTTATCATGTAGATAAATTAGAACATTTGATTGACGATGACAACTGGACATTACCCAAATACAGAGAAATGTTATTCTTACGATAATTGGATTTTTTCAAATACTATTCAATCCCTCGTGTTTTCACGGGGGATTTTTTATTAATTACCCATCAAACCGAAAAAAATTACCGCCCACCGAAAAAAAACTTTTTTGATTCATTATTAATTGTAATTTTTCATCTCTAAAAAACAAAAAATAAGTTTTATGAAAAAAGTATTTGCACTAATTGCCTTTTTTGTAGCCTGTTCTTTCACTACATTAATGGCACAGGGCGGTGGTCAACAAATGGATCCTGCACAACGTATGGCGATGATGAAAGACAGATTGAAAGATGTTGGTCTTACTCCTGTTCAAACAGATTCTGTTGTAGCAATTTACATGGAAAGACCTGCTATGATGGCTAACATGAGAGATATGAGTCCTGAAGACAGACAAGCTGCGATGAAAACAATTGCAGATGCAAGACAAAAAAGAATGGAAAAGAATGGTTTAACTGCTGATCAAATTGCAAAGGTTCAGGCTGCTCTGCAAATGGGCCGTGGCATGGGTGGTGGTCGTCCTCCGGGCGGTGGCAACAAATAATTTTATTTACTACCAATAAAAAAACCTTTCAATAATTGTTGAAAGGTTTTTTTATTTTATTCAATCGATGATATAAGTTTATTTCATTTTAAATCCTTCTAAGAATTTAGTAGTAAAGTTCCCTTTTCTAAAATCTTCGTTCTGCATTAATTGTAAATGAAAAGGAATGGTTGTTTTTACTCCTTCAATTACATACTCGCTCAACGCACGATACATGGTATTGATGGCTTCCTCCCTTGTTTGTGCAACAGTAATTAATTTGCCGATCATGGAATCATAATAAGGAGGGATAACATAACCGGTGTACACATGACTGTCTACACGAACACCATGTCCGCCGGGTGTATGCAATGTTGTAATCTTTCCGGGAGAGGGACGAAAATCATTGTATGGATCTTCTGCATTGATGCGGCATTCGATTGCATGCATTTCAGGAAAATAATTTCTTCCGGATATTTTCTCACCCAACGCAATTTTTATTTGTTCTTTGATTAAATCATGATTGATTACTTCTTCCGTTACGCAATGTTCTACCTGAATACGCGTATTCATTTCCATAAAATAGAAATTGCGGTGTTTATCTACGAGAAATTCAATGGTTCCAACACTTTCATAATTAATTGCTGAAGCAGCTTTAATAGCGGCAGCTCCCATTTTCTCCCGTAAATCAGGAGTCATAAATGGTGAGGGGGATTCTTCAACTAACTTTTGATGACGGCGTTGAATAGAACAATCTCTTTCACTTAAATGACAAACATTACCATATTGATCTCCTGCAACCTGTATTTCTATATGCCGGGGTTCTTCTACAAACTTCTCCATATAAATGCCATCATTCTTAAATGAAGCACCTGCTTCCGCTTTAGCAGTATTGTAGGCACGCTCCATTTCTTCTTCACTCCATACCACACGCATACCCTTACCGCCACCGCCTGCAGTAGCTTTTAATATAACCGGATAACCCACATTATTTTTAGCCAGGTCTTTTGCTTGTTCTAAACTTTCTAATAATCCTCCGCTACCCGGAACAACAGGAACCCCTGCTTTAATCATCGTTTCTTTTGCAGTGATCTTATCACCCATGGAATTAATCATCTCCGGAGTTGGCCCAATAAATTTTATTCCATGATCGGCACATATTTGTGAGAACCTGGCATTCTCTGCTAAAAAACCATAGCCGGGATGCACCGCATCAGCATTGGTGATTTCGCATGCCGCCATGATATGCGGAATATTTAAATAAGAATCTGTTCCGGCGGGTTTACCTATACAAACTGCTTCATCTGCAAACCGAACATGTAAGCTATCTCTATCAGCAGTTGAATAAACAGCCACTGTTTTAATGCCCATTTCTCTGCAAGTTCTTATCACACGCAGTGCAATTTCTCCGCGATTTGCTATTAATACTTTTTTGAACATTTTATTAATTTGATGATTTTATGATGTGATAATGCCATCACACAATTTCCTGATTTCTTAATTGATTTTTTGATGAAGCGATTATGCTGTTACGCATTTTATTGATGGATTCTAATTTTAATATCATTGAATCACAATTCGGAAAATTCAAAAGAAAGGTTAAGCATTGGATTTTTTTCAATGTGTTCCTTCTTCATATTATCGAATTATCACATCATCAAATTATCCGATTACTATGCAGGTTCTACCAAGAACAGGGGTTGATCGTATTCAACAGGGCTGCTGTCATCAACCAATATCTTTACGATCTTTCCTTTTATTTCGGCTTCTATTTCATTAAATAGTTTCATGGCTTCAATGATACAAACCACTTTACCCGGTTCAATAGAAGTTCCTACTTCAACAAAATTGGGTTTGTCGGGTGCTGACTTACGATAAAAAGTTCCGATCATCGGACTTTTAATAGTGATCAGATTATCTGCTTTAGGAGTAGCAGGGGCAGCAGCGGCAGGTGCCGGTGCTGAAGCAGTAACAGGCGCTGGTGCTGCTGCAGGCGCAGTTGGCGCTACATTATATACTTGCTGCGGCGGTGCTGCTACAGTTACTACTTGTTCTTCTTTTTGTTTGATGGTAACCTTGCCATCTTTGTCTTCAATACTAATCTCTCCGATATTACTTTTATTAACGATCTTGATTAATTCGTGTATTTGTTTTAAGTCCATAAAAGGCAAGTTTTTAGGTAAAAACAGTAAGTTTTGATTGAAAAGAGGGGCAAAATAGGCAAAAATTGATAAAATCTGCTATTTTTTTATAAACCCGATATTTAAGGATAGAAATAAAAAAGTCCCGCTAAAAGCGGGACTTTGATTATGCTTCTTTTACACGTTCAACGTAATCTCCTGTTTTGGTATTGATGCGAATTAATTCTCCTTCATTTACAAATAAAGGCACATTCACTGTTGCACCGGTATCAATGGTTGCAGGCTTGGTAGCACGGGTAGCGGTATCGCCACGTACACCCGGCTCACAATAAGTAATCAATACCACAATTTTCTCCGGTAATTCAGCACCGATGGGTTGATCGGTCTCGGTATTAATAAAAACAAATACTTCTCCGCCATCTTTTAAATATTGAGGTGCATCGATCATATCTTCAGCCAAAGCGATCTGTTCAAAGGTCTCATTATTCATTAAGTTATAACCGGTATCATCTTTATATAAGAACTGATAAGCCTTCTTTTCTACACGGATAGGAAAAATATTTTCACCGCTGTTCCATGTTTTTTCGATAGAACGATTGTTGTCAACACCTTTTAATTTAGCCCAAACCTTTGCGGCTGCACGGGCTGTTTTGTTTTCACCGAAATCTACTACACTGTATAAACTACCATCGAGTTTAAGGATCATACCACGGCTGATATCTGCTGTTGTTGCCATAATGATTTTATTTTGCAATTGATAATTGAGGCGGCAAATGTAGGCAAAGCAGATGATATGTAAATATTGAAAATCATTTTGCCTGATTCAGAATATCCTTTAAAAAAATACCGCCAACTTCAGCTTTGCAAAAAAGGGAACACCGGGTGTATAACTTACTTCATCAACAGGTGCAGTTTCATGTTTTAATCTTGATATATATTCAAACTGTGCTTCATTCCATTGCTGATTGAACAGGTTTTCAATGGCCAATGATATTTCGTATTTGCGTTTTGTATAATTTGCCGTAAGGTCTGTTACAAAATAGCCCAATGCTGTTAATGTATAATCTTCATTCGCCGGGCGGTCATGCATATAGCGATAACTGATACCACCATTCCATCCATTTTTAAATCGGTAATACACTCCGCCGGTGCTGGTGAATCTTGGAGCAAGCGGTAAATAATTCTGTCCTTTTACTGCATCCAAATCTCTTGGATTGGCAACATCCACATTCATATTCATAAACAACCAATCAGTCAATTGATATCTGGCTGAAACATCTACCCCCATTCTTTGTGTCCTGCCCCCGGGTTCAACACTCTCATCACCAAAATCTGCACCGTAAGTAAATTCCTGCTGTAAGTACAAATACCATAAGGCTGCATTGAAATATAAGCGTGGTGCCGGTTTCCAGTTAATACCCAGATCTGCACCATATGCAGCAGGCAATATTTGGTAGCCCTGATTGGCAATCACCACTCTTGCATCATTGGAATGAAATCCTTTACCCATCTTCAAATACAATTGCGTTTGCTGATCGACAGTATATTGAATATTGATTTTAGGACTGAGGATGGCACTTGATTGAGAAGTATTTTTACCGATATAAATTTTAGCAGCAGTATCAGTTAATGGTGCAGTATTGAAATAATTAAAATTAAACGCATCGAATCTTAATCCTGCATTGAATAACCATTTGCCTGATTCGATGGTTTCATCTGCATACACATATTCATTCGCTTCATTAATATTTCCTAACTGAATATAATTTAAAATAGTATTGCCATGTAATGTATGCGATAACCAACTGGGATAGGTATGATCGTATCGGATACCAATCCCGGCATTTGAAGTTAAGGTTGCAGCACCTGAAAAACTTTGATGCGATACTGAAGATTTGTATCCATATATATCCCGCATTTCATGCTGGCCAAATTCATCTCCATTAACCGGGTCAGCATAATAAAAAGTAAAATTACTGATGAGATCAAAATAACAATGCGAATAAAATGCCTGATTTTCCCAAATAAAATTATTGAGTTTGGAAGTGAGCTTAATATTCGCATTGGTTCTTGTTGTGTAGCCACCTTGGGCACTATCAATTGCTCCAAAACGAGAATTGATATAGCCTTCTGCTTCTGCCCTGTTGGGAATTTCTCCCGCTGCCCTCCATTTGGAATCTAATGTTGAAAGGCTTACAGATAATTTACTGTTGCCAATATTGGTATTGAATTTTCCTAAAAGATTATAGCGATGAAAATGTTGCGGCACAGTAAATGGCCCGCCATCTGAATACATCGCTTCTCCGGCAATGAAAGCATTTTGCCCTTTGCTTTTTGCTTTATCACTTAATAAATTCATCATTAATACGGCACGTGCTGTATTAAACTGACCGCCTTCTATCTTAAACATATTTTTATCCAATACATTAATGGTATTGTATGCAACATAACCTGCTGTAGTAAAATCTCCTTTGTTTGTATAATAAGGGCCTTTACCAAAATCATAGCCGGCAATGGTTTCAGGGATTAAGAAATGCAGATCGGCATAACCTTGTCCGTGTGCTTGTGAAACCAAATTAACAGGCAATCCATCCACCGATACATTGATATCTGTTCCATGATCTGCATCAAAGCCACGTAAAAAAATCTGTTCAGCTTTGCCGCCACCCTGATGTTGGGCAATAAATAATCCGGGCACCAAACGCAACATATCCTGTGCAGATTTAACCGGCTGCATATTCAAATCAAGACTGCTTAATGTTTTCGATGAAATTAAATTGTTGGAATGATTGGTAATGATGACTGTTTTTAAATCAATCAATCCTTTCTCTAATTCAATTACCACATTATCGGTAATGACTTTTATTTTTTGTGATTGATAGCCGATAAAATAAACAGCAACAGAATCTTTTGAATGGATATTCTTTAATGTAAAATTCCCTTCTTTATCTGTAATGGTATTATTAAATGTTTGTGTATTGGTTACCAAAGCAGCCTCTAAAGGTTCCTTGGTTATTTTGTCAATCACTTTTCCTTTAATGACAGATTGCGCATGAATAGATGAAAAAGAAGACAATATAACTACCACTATAATAAGCGATACCATTTTATTCAAACAAAAACGAATTGGGGATTGATTCATCACTGATCAATGAAATAGTTTAAATGCGTGTTTGCAAATTTATGGGAACATATCTATCACGTTATGATGAATGTCATTTGAGTGTTTACATCTGTTTTAAAAAACACATAAATAATTATTCATGGTTCGTGTAAGTTTATCCTATAATTTTGCGGCTCTTAAATACTTTAATTCATTCCCATGTCTGTTTTAGTGAATAAAAATTCAAAAGTAATTGTTCAGGGTTTTACCGGAACAGAAGGTACTTTTCATGCAACACAAATGATCGAATACGGAACCAATGTAGTGGGTGGCGTAACGCCTAACAAGGGCGGCTCTACGCATTTGGATAAACCTGTGTTTAATACTGTTGCTGATGCTGTAAAAGCTACCGGTGCTAATGTGAGTATCATCTTTGTTCCGCCTGCATTTGCCGCTGATGCTATTATGGAAGCAGCAGATGCCGGCATTGCTTTGGTAGTTTGTATCACAGAAGGCATTCCTGTTCAGGATATGGTGAAAGTGAAAAACTATTTATTGGCCACTAAAACAAGATTGGTTGGCCCTAATTGCCCGGGTGTTATTACTGCAGAAGAAGCTAAAGTGGGCATTATGCCGGGATTTATTTTTAAGAAAGGTAAAATTGGTATTGTTTCCAAATCAGGAACATTAACATACGAAGCTGCTGACCAAGTGGTGAAAGCCGGATTAGGTATCAGCACAGCCATTGGAATTGGCGGTGATCCGATTATCGGAACACCAACCAAAGAAGCGGTTGAATTATTGATGAATGATCCGGAAACTGAAGGCATCATCATGATCGGCGAAATCGGCGGAAGCATGGAAGCCGATGCTGCAAGATGGATCAAAGACAATAAAACAAAACCGGTGGTTGGATTTATTGCCGGACAAACCGCTCCTCCAGGAAGAAGAATGGGACATGCAGGTGCTATCATTGGCGGTGCTGATGATACAGCTGCTGCTAAAATGAAGATTATGACAGAATGTGGCATCACAGTTGTTGCAAGCCCTGCTGATATTGGAAAAACAATGGCTGCAGCGTTAAAGAAATAAATTTTCTTATCAGACTTCGAGAATCTCAGCCTTACAGATGTTTTAACAATATTAATATTATGAAAAATTGAAGTGTCATGTTGAGATTCTCGAAACATGATATTCAACTAAATAAAAAACCCATCGATGTGATGGGTTTTTTATTTGCTTACTTTTATCGCATGAGATCATTCTTATTATTTATTTTATTTTTTAGTGGCGCAACATGCTTTGCGCAACAAAAAAAATCATTGATTCAGATTCATTGTAATGCTCCTGCTTTTTTAAAGAACGGAGATAAAATTGAATTGCCTGTTTCTATCACTTATCAATTGAAGGAAGAACATACCGGAACGGTTTCTTTTGAATTATTAAACACGGAAACCAACACCAGTGTGGATGGTTGGTTTTTAAATGTGTTCCCTTTACAATATTTTACTTCCATCAAAAACAAAACATTCAGAACAAAATTCCCCATTACTGTACCGATGGATTATAAAGGAAAAATAAAAATTATGCTGAAAGCTTCTTGTGCTGAAGCAAAAGATTCCATTGCATTGATTATTCCCATTCATTCAACAAAAATGTTGCATGACTAATTCTATTGAAACAGATTATATTATTATTGGCCAGGGTATTTGCGGCACATGTTTAAGTTATTATTTACAAAAAGCAGGAAAGCACTGCCTGGTGATAGATGAAGCGAAACCTTACACAGCAAGCAAAGCAGCGAGTGGCGTCATCAATCCGGTAACAGGAAGAAGAATAGTAAGAACCTGGATGATTGAAAAAGTGATGCCTTTTGCAGTAACTGTTTACCGGCAACTGGAACAGGAATTGAATATATCACTGATTCAGCAATGCAATATCATTGATATGCATCCAACGCCTCAAATGAAATTAGCATTTGATGAAAGATTGAAAGAAGAAAGCTTTTTAAAAATCCCGAATAATATTTCCTCGCTGCATCCATATTTTAATTTTTATTTTGATGCCGGAGAAATCGACCCATGCTGGTTGGTTGATCTTCAAAACCTTTTATCTTCCTGGAGAAAAAAATTAGTTGAACAGGATTTATTGATCGAAGAAAGATTTGATATCAAAAATTTGATCATCGAAAAAGAATTGGTTCGTTATAAAAATATTCAGGCAAAAAAAATTATTTTTTGTGATGGAATAGAAGGAACAGAACATCCTTATTTTTCCTTATTGCCTTATTCAAGAAACAAAGGGGAAGTGATCATTGCAAAAATTCCCGGCTTGCCAAGAACAAATATTTTTAAACAAAGCTTTACCATAGTTCCATGGAAAGAAGATTTATTCTGGATTGGTTCAACCTACGAATGGAAATTTGAAAATGATGAACCAACCATTTTATTCAGAAAAAAAGTAGAAGCACAATTAAATCAATGGTTAAAAATTCCTTATGCAATTGTTGAGCATTATGCTTCTGTTCGTCCTGCGAATATGGAGCGCAGGCCTTTTGCGGGCTTGCATCCTGTTCATTCATCTATCGGCTTACTAAATGGCATGGGCACCAAGGGCTGTACATTAGCACCCTATTTTGCCAATCAATTAACCGAATATTTAATTAACCACAAACCTATCAATCCATTGGCAGATGTACAACGTTTCAGTAAAATTTTATCGAGATAATCTTTCATTACTTAATTTTAAAATTTACCAAACTAATTACTGCCATGAGCAATACCCCTAATACTGAAGCCACATACAGCATTCCTGTCAGTTACAGAAAAATGGAAAATTTACATATTGTTTTTTGGTTGATCAAAGACATCAGTTGGTGTATGGTGTGGAGACCATTGGGTATTGCGATGATATTCCCAACATTGATTGTTTCCATCATCATTGCATGGAGAACAAGGCAATTCGTTTCTGAATTATGCCATAATGTAGCCATCAGTTTTTGGATATCAGCGAATGCTTATTGGATGATCAGTGAGTTTTTAAAATTTGATGAGGATATTGTGATCGGCAATATCCATTATAAGCAATTAGCGATGATCCCATTTTTAATTGGCATCATCATTCTTGCATTTTATTATTTGTATTGGAAGCACACACATAAAGATGAATTGGAAACGATGTGAGATCAAACTTTCAATTTTCTTGAAACAATAGTGGTACCCAATCCCAAACAAGCAATCAATGCAAATGACCATCTTAAATTAAATGCTTGTGCAATAAAACCAATGGTAGGCGGACCAATTAAAAATCCCAGAAAACCGATACTTGATACAGAAGCGATGGCAACACTTGGTGATAATTTTTTTGATATACCTGCTAAGCCGTAACTCAATGGCACAACAGATGATACCCCAACACCCACCATTAAAAATCCAAATGTTGCGGTAATGATGGTTGGAAAAATAACAGCTATCATTAATCCTGATGAAATAATCATACCACTGATCTGTAATATTTTTTTAGCACCAAAACGAGTGATCATAAAATCACCAATAAATCTTCCTCCGGCCATTGTACTCATAAAAGCAACATAACCCATAGTGGTTAAACTTTCTCTGACTTTAATTACTTTATGAAAATAAACACCACTCCAATCAAACATTGTTCCTTCACAAACCATACTGCTGAAGGCAATCAATCCTAAAATAAAAATTGCCTGATCGGGTTTTACAAAAATTTTATTTGAATTGGTTTTACCATGATCGTGTTGTAAAGTGTATGTAAAAAAGAACATCGTCATAATCAAACTCAACACACAAATAATCAAGAAATGATAAAATGGAGAAATATGTATTGCAATCATCCATGTACCAAAAGCTGCACCGGTAAATCCTGCTAAACTCCACAATCCATGAAAAGATGCCATAATACTTTTTCCGTATAACACTTCCAATCCAACTGCTTGTGTGTTCATAGAAATATTCATGATATTACCCGTCATTCCAAAAAAATACAACACCAATGCCAGTTGCCAAACGTTTGCAGCCAATCCGATAAAAATCATCGCAACAGGAAATGATAATGATGCCAACAATAAAATATTACGACTACCGAATTTTGTAACCAAATAACCCGATAAAGGCAAACCCGATATGGACCCTAATGGCAATGCCAGTAATACGCTTCCTAATCCGGCGTCGCTTAAATGCAAATGATTTTGAATATCCGGAATACGGCTTGCCCAACTGGCAAAACGAATACCGGCAATAAAAAAGAAAACAGATAAGGCAATTCTGTTTTGACGAATGGAATGTGTTGCTTCTGCTGACATATAATGAGGTTACAAAGATGCTGTGTATTTTGAAAAAAAGCCAATTCTACTAAAAACTTCAATTGGGTTATATTTGCAGCCCGACAATTGTTTATTAAAATTATAAACTGTAAATAAAAATGTATCGTTCGCACACTTGTGGAGAGTTAAGAATAGAAAATGTGAATCAGCAGGTAACATTAGCAGGCTGGGTTCAAACGGTAAGAAAATTTGGTGCTATTACTTTTATTGATTTGCGTGATCGTTATGGCATTACGCAATTATTATTCGGCGAAGAATTGAATAATGAATTAGATCAATCACCATTGGGAAGAGAATTTGTTTTACAGGTAAACGGTATTGTGAATGAAAGAAGCAATAAAAACGCCAACATTGCAACAGGAGACATTGAATTAAAAGTAACCTCATTTAAAATATTGAATAAATCTGCGGTTCCGCCATTTACCATTCAGGATGATACAGACGGTGGTGATGATTTGAGAATGAAATATCGTTATCTCGATTTGCGAAGAAATGCGGTAAAGAAAAATTTAGAATTGCGTTATGCGGTGAATCGCTCTGCCAGAAATTATTTGCATGAACATAATTTCATGGATATTGAAACGCCTTTTTTAATTAAATCCACTCCGGAAGGAGCAAGAGATTTTGTTGTTCCAAGCAGAATGAATGCAGGACAATTTTATGCGTTGCCACAAAGTCCGCAAACATTCAAGCAATTATTAATGGTGAGTGGTTACGACAGATACTATCAAATTGTAAAATGTTTCAGAGACGAAGATTTAAGAGCTGATCGTCAACCTGAATTTACACAGATAGATTGTGAAATGTGTTTTGTAGAACAGGAAAATATTTTAAACATGTTTGAAGGTTTGATCAAACGAATTTTCAAAGATGTAAAAGGAATTGACTACACAGAAAAAGTGGAACGCATGAGTTGGGAAGAAGCGATGTGGCAATATGGAAATGATAAGCCAGACATCCGTTTTGGCATGAAGATTTGTAATTTAAAATTTCCGCAACACACATTCCCTTCAAAAGAAAATATTTCTTCATTAATTAACGGCGCAGATTTTAAAGTGTTTGATGAAGCTGAAACTGTTGTTGCCATTGCCGTTCCGGGTTGCAGTGAATATTCACGCAAACAAACCGATGAATTAACAGAATGGGTGAAACGTCCGCAAATCGGCATGAAAGGTTTGGTATTTATAAAAGTTAATGCAGATGGAACTTATAAAAGCAGTGCAGATAAATTTTATAATGAAGAAAAATTAAAATCCATTGCAACTGCTTGCCATGCACAAGCAAATGATTTGATTTTAATATTAGCCGGTGCAGAAGAAAGAACCAGAAAAGCAATCAGTGAATTGCGATTAGAAATGGGAAAACGCTTAGGATTAAGAAAAGAGAATGAATTTAAACTATTGTGGGTATTGGATTTCCCGTTGTTTGAATTTGCATTGGAAGATCAGGATGGCGGCGGTGCAGGACGCTGGGTTGCAAGGCATCATCCGTTTACAAGTCCGAAGCCTGATCATATTGACATCATGATTAACAACCATCCGAAAGTAGAAGACTTAGATAAATACTTAGAACATCCTTATGCCAATATTAAAGCAAATGCGTATGATATGGTATTGAATGGCAATGAAATTGGCGGAGGTTCTATCAGAATTCATCAAAGAGAATTACAGGAAAAAATGTTTGCAGCATTAGGAATGGATGCAGCAGAACAGCAACACAAATTCGGATTTTTATTAGGCGCTTTTGAATATGGTGCACCGCCGCATGGGGGTATTGCATTTGGTTTTGACAGATTGTGTTCTATTCTCGGTGGCAGTGAAAGCATTCGTGATTTTATTGCATTTCCAAAGAATAATTCTGGCAGAGATGTAATGTTAGATGCACCAAGTGAAATTGCAGCAAAACAATTTGATGAGTTGCAGATAAAGCTGAATTTGAAAACCTCAACCACCTGAAGGGAGTGAGAAATAAATTTAAAGCCTGCTAAAAAAACAGCGGGCTTTTTTATTTTCATCCTTTTTATTCCTATATTGAGCAAATGAACGATTGCTTGCTATTTTGATAATGGCAAAGCAATTTTTTATTTTATCAAATACAAGCACATGGGCAGCGAAAACCTCTTGCAACAATATTTTTTGTCTGAAGGTATTTGGGATGAAATGGCTGAACCTTCAGGCATTCGTCCGCAATACGAAGCGGTATTGAATGCGCTTAAACACTATGATGCAGCTGCATTACATCAAAAAGATCGTTTGGCCGGTGAGCTGTTCATGAATCAGGGTATCACATTTACCGTATACAGCGATAATGCAGGCATTGAAAGAATTTTCCCATTCGATATTATTCCGCGTATCATCACCTCTGCAGAATGGGCGCATATTGAAAGTGGCATCAAACAGCGTTTAAAAGCACTCAATCTTTTTTTAAAAGATATTTATTCTGAGCAACAGATTATTAAAGACAAAATTATTCCTGCAGAATTGATTGCTTCCTGTCCGCATTATACCCGAGAAGTATTCGGCATACAAGTGCCTTATGATATTTATGTACACATCAGTGGTATTGATTTGATTCGTGGTGAAGATGGCACGTTTTATATTTTAGAAGATAATTTAAGAACACCCAGCGGTGTTAGTTATATGTTGGAGAACAGAGAAGTAACGAAACGTTTATTTCCTGAAATGTTGAACACCTGCAAAGCAAGAATGGTAAGTAATTATCCATTGTTGTTGCATCAAATATTGTTATCGTTGGCACCGCAGCAATTATCTAATCCAACTGCAGTGATTTTAACACCCGGGATTTTCAATTCTGCTTATTATGAGCATACTTTTTTAGCAAGACAAATGGGTATTCCATTGGTTGAAGGAAGAGATCTGGTAGTGGATAATCATAAAGTGTATATGAAAACAACAAATGGCTTACAACAGGTTCATGTGATATATAGAAGAGTGGATGATGATTTCTTAGATCCGTTGGTATTCAGACCAAACAGTGCGTTGGGCGTTCCCGGTTTAGTAGGTGCTTACAGAAAAGGAAATGTTGCTATTGTGAATGCAATGGGCAATGGCGTAGCAGATGATAAGGCTGTATATGCATTTGTACCGAACATGATTAAATATTATTTAAATGAAGAACCAATATTACCCAATGTACCAACTTATGAAATGAATAATAGAGAAGCAAGAGAATTTGTGTTTTCGAATATTCATAAAATGGTAATCAAAAGAACCAATCAAAGCGGCGGATATGGTATGTTGATGGGTAATAGTGCACAAGAAAAAGATATTGATACATTTAAAATTGCTGTGGAAGAAGATCCCAGAAGTTTTATTGCACAACCGATCATTAAATTGTCAACCGTTCCTTGTTTTATTAATGGAAAATTTGAAGCAAGACATGTTGATTTGCGGCCTTATGCATTGTGTGGGCCACATGGCATTGATATTGTTCCTGGCGGATTAACGAGAGTAGCTTTGAAGAAAGGATCTTTGGTAGTGAATTCATCACAAGGAGGCGGCAGTAAAGATACCTGGGTAATAGAATAGCCGTTTAAAATTGAGAATAAAAATAACTTATAATTTATAACTCATCATTCTTAATTAAGTACATGTTAAGTAGAATTGCAGACTCACTTTTTTGGTTAAGCCGTTATATGGAACGCGGTGACGGCTTATTGCGCAGTACCCGAACGCATTATATTTTATTACTCGACAAAGATGTAAATACGAATATTTCCTGGAAACCTATTTTAGAAATATTTACTACTTGTAAAGAAGAAGAAATTGAATTGTTGAAAGAGAATAGTGACAATGTCTTGAGAAAATTATTAGCCGATACATCCAACCCCAATTCATTAAAGGTGATGTTTACCAAAGCCAGAGAAAATGCCAGAGGGGTGCAGGATCATATTACCAAAGAAGTATGGGAACAGGTGAATCATATTTATCATTCCGTGAATACCCTTTCCGATAACCATCATTTAGAAGGCATTGAAACCATGCCAACGATCGACACCATTACGAATGATTGTATTTTATATAATGGTGTGGCAGATACCACCATGCCACGTGGACTGGGTTGGTGTTTCATGAATTTAGGCAGATATATTGAACGTTGTTTATTAACGATCGAACTAACGAATAAGTCTTTTGAATTAATTGATTATAATATAGACGATGAAAAGAACATTTTACAATGGAGACCATTATTATTATCCTTATCGGGATATGAATTGCATTTAAAAACTTACAGAAGTACCAATCACAATCAAAACACTTTACATCAGGTTTTATTTAATGAAAATTTTACACGAAGTGTTTTATATACATTAAAAAGAATTGATCGTTATTTTCAAGAAGTTACCAAAAATAATAGCAGCGAAGAAGTAACCGCATTATCCAAACATTTGGGAAGGTTAATAAGTAAAGTGCGCTATACCGATTTTGATTCACTGAATCCCATTACTTTGCAGTCCTATTTAGTAGAAGTAAGAAGAGAACTCGTGGCGTTTAGTAAAGAGTTTGCTGAGTATTTCTTTTCTTATGCTTAATTACACCCTATGCCGATTTTTAAGATTCATCACGTTACCAGATACGAATACGACAGGCCCGTTAAAGAAAGCAGTAATGAAATTAAAATATTTCCTATCATTAATCATAAACAGGAAGTATTGCAACACGACTTGGTAATTACAGGTAATCCCGAAATATATGTATTTGAAGATTATTGGAATAACAGAATTGGCTTATTCAATTTATTATCACCGCATAAACATTTACTGATAGAAAGTAAATTAATTGTCCGTACCACACAATCCGCACAATTAAATATTAATTTCGACGGAAGCTGGGATCAATTAAAAAAAGAAACAGCTGATGTTTTACAATTATTAGAACTGAGTACGCCTTCCTTGATTCAATCGCAAATTAAAATAAAAGAGATCATTCAAAAATTAGCTCCTGAAAAAAAATCAGTTGCCCAATTGGTAGAAGATTGCAACGCTTATATTTTTAATGAATTCAAATACATAAAAGGTATTACAGATATTGAAACAACGGTGGATGAAATATTAGAACATCAATCAGGCGTTTGTCAGGATTTTGCGCACCTCATGCTACAAATTTTAAGAACACTGCATATTCCTTCCCGATATGTAAGCGGCTATATCTGTCCTAATAAAAATGGTATGCGTGGTGAAGGTGCTACGCATGCATGGGTAGAAGCGTATATTCCTGAATATGGCTGGGCAGGCATCGATCCTACCAACAATATTTGGGTAACCAATACACATGTAAAACTCTCTGTGGGAAAGGATTTCAACGATTGTACACCAATTAAAGGAACATTCAAAGGTCCGGCCAAACAGAATTTATCTGTATATGTTTCTATTGGTTATGAAGACGGGCAAACATTTGAAGAAGTGAATAATGTTGAATTACAAACACAACTCAATCAAAAAGAAGAAATTTTAATTGATGAAAGTTTTGGTCAGCAACAACAATAAAAATTTCGCATCTTGCATTTCTAAATTTCTTGCATGAAAAATATTACCGGTTACAGAATCATAAGTTATATTTTATTACCCATTGCAGCCTTGTTCGGATTCATATGTTTATTTATGTTACTGTTAGCCATCGCAAATCCTGCGGTATTATTTCCTGTATTAATCATGTGTGCAGTTGTGGTGTATATAATATTGAGTTTTATTTTTTTGATTAAAGCGATTGATCAATTAAAAAAGTGCAAACCTTCCCTACGATCCTGGATAAAAAACACAGCTTATTTTTCATTGTTTTTTTCAGTAATTGTTTTAATTCAGAGTATTGGCCTTTTATATAAACCAACAGATTTTTCTGCTGCCATTGATCAAAGTATGGCTATGCAAAAAAGTATGGCAGGCATGCCCTCTTCAGAAGTCATGACAAGTGTTTTTAAGGGAGTGCTCTATTTCATGATTTTCTTTGCAACCACATTACTCATTCATGTTTATGAAACTTTCAAGTTTCTAAAAATGTATGCTGCTTTATTTGAACAGGATAAGATTGAATAATTTTATCTATGCACTTCAAACTGCTTTTATTTTTCTTACTTTTCCGTTATGAACGAGCAGGCACCTTTGGCAGAAAGATTGCGTCCGCAAACTTTGGATGATTTAGTTGGACAGGAACATCTTACCGGCAAAGGAAGTATTTTACGGAATGCCATTGAGCAAGGAAAAATTCCTTCGATGATTTTATGGGGGCCACCCGGTGTTGGCAAAACAACCATTGCCAATATTATTGCGCATACTTTAGCGGTTCCCTATTTTCAATTAAGTGCAATCAGTAGTGGCGTAAAAGATGTTAGAGAGGTAATTGAAGCAGCCAAACAAACATCAAACGCTATTTTATTCATCGATGAAATTCATCGCTTTAATAAAGGCCAGCAGGATGCATTACTCGGTGCAGTAGAAAAAGGAATTATCACATTAATTGGTGCAACAACAGAAAATCCTTCATTTGAAGTGAATTCTGCTTTGCTAAGCCGTTGCCAGGTGTATGTTTTAAAACCACTGCAGGAAAAGGAATTGATTGAATTGCTTCAACATGCAATTACAAAAGACAGTATCCTTCAGCAATATAAAATTAATTTAAAAGAAACCACCGCCTTAATTAATATTAGTGGTGGTGATGCAAGAAAATTATTGAATTTATCGGAATTGGTCATCACTTCATCCAACAAAAAAGAAAACATTATTACAGATGATGAAGTAATGAAAGTTGCACAAAAAAAAGTTGCACTGTACGATAAGCAAGGCGAACAACATTATGATATTGTCTCAGCTTTTATAAAATGTATTCGTGGCAGCGACCCCAATGCAGCCGCTTATTGGTTAATGCGAATGATTGATGGTGGTGAAGATGTAAAATTCATTTCACGCAGAATGGTAATATTGGCGAGTGAAGATATTGGAAATGCCAATCCGAACGCATTATTATTAGCCAATGCATGTTTTGATGCAGTAAATAAAATTGGTTATCCTGAAGCAACGATTATTTTAATGCAATGCGCCATTTATTTGGCATCGAGTGCAAAGAGTAATGCAGTTGTTGAAACCATTGTATCTGTTTCAAAAGCCATTCAGGAATATGGAGATTTGCCTGTGCCTTTGCACATTCGCAATGCGCCAACCAAGTTGATGAAAGATATGGAGTACGGAAAAAATTATCAATACACTCATCTCGGAGAAAATAATTTTATTGAACAGGAATATTTACCAAAAGAAATTAAAGGCACTACATTTTATGAGCCGCAACAAAATCCAAGAGAAAATGAATTGAGAAAATTTTTAAAAGAAAGATGGAAGGATAAGTATAAATATTGATTAGGCAAGAATATTAATTTAAACAGCATTCATTTTATAATATGGAATTTGATAATTGATGAACATATCTTCTTCCTTGCACTTTTTAAAATTGGCAACTAATAAAGAATCTCCCTGTTCCTGTTGCAATGTAATGGTATAATCACCTTCATATAAACTGTTCAACCGCAATTGAATACTGCAACCCGTAAAACTTCCTTTGCGTAAAATTTTATTGGAAGCATCCTGAATTTGGTAACGCAATTCTTTTGATTGAAAAGAACGGTTGTTTACTTCAATCACCATCAGTTCATAAACGGTTGGCGAAACGAATATATCATTCGCAGTTAAGTTAGAGGCCATTGGGGGAGTTTTGGTACTTAATAACAGACAAAAGATAGTAAAATTAAAATATCCGCCAAATTAATTTCGGTCAAAACCCTTATTGGGTTTCAGCTGTATGAATCAGAGACATAATGCAAAAATGTTATTTCATCAAATTGCTGCTTATTCAATTACTCATTTATATAAATACTACAATAAAAAAAATCTTCTTCCTTATCTTTAAAGCTCAACTAAAAAAAACTATGAGAAAAACAATCTCCCTGTTATTATTGTCATTTATCACAACCATTTCATTTACACAAACCATTATTAATCGTGATCCTGAAATTGATAAAATGGTGAAAGAAGTTTCATCCGATTCATTGAAATCGTATATCAATTCAATGGTATCATTCGGTAATCGAAGTACTTTAAGCACACAAAGCAATCCAACTCATGGCATTGGTGCTGCAAGAAATTGGGTATTGAGTAAATTCAATTCATTTGCTAAAGAAAGTAATGGAAGATTAACTGCTTTTATTGATACCATTACTTTTAAAGCAGATGGCAAAAGAGTAAACCGTGATATTATTTTGAGCAATGTAGTGGCTACTTTAAAAGGAACTGATCCGAACGACAAAAGAATATTTCTCATCAGCGGGCACTTAGATTCAAGACGCACCAATGAGATGGATAGTACCTTAGATGCTCCCGGAGCAAATGATGACGGTAGCGGCTCTGCTGCTGTAATTGAATGTGCTCGTATTATGAGTAAACATAGTTTTCCTGCAACGATTATTTTTGTTACAGTGAGTGGTGAAGAGCAAGGTTTATTGGGGGCACAATTCATGGCGAACAAAGCAAAAAAAGAAAACTGGCATATTGAAGGTGTTTTGAATAATGATATTATTGGAAGCAATAACAGCAGCGAAACCAATATCATTGATAACACCCGCATTCGTGTTTTCAGTGAAGGATTATCTGTGCTGGATACCGGAAGAGTTGCAACCAACATCAGAAACCTAGGTTTAGAAAATGATGGCAGAGCCAGACAATTAGCGCGTTATGTAAAAGAGATTGGTGAAAGATATGTGGAGAACATTGAAGTAGTAATGGTGTATCGCAATGATCGCTTTTTAAGAGGCGGAGATCATACACCTTATGTACAAAATGGTTTTCCAGCAGTAAGGATTACAGAGATGAATGAAAATTATTATCATCAACATCAGGATGTAAGAAAAGAAAATAATATACAGTATGGCGATTTGGCTGAGTTCATGGATTTTGAATATTTAAGAAAAAATGCTGCAGTAAATTTATCTAATCTCGCCAATTTAGCGAAAGCTCCATCTGTACCTGAAGAAGTAAAAGTACAGACAAGAAGATTGGAAAATTATACATCACTCTCCTGGAAAGCACCACTGTACGGAAAAGTAAAAGGTTATTATATTTTGATGAGAGAAACCACCAGCCCAGTTTGGCAAAAGAAATTTTTTACTACAGACTTAGAAATAAAATTACCCTATTCAAAAGATAATTATTTTTTTGGGGTACAAAGTGTAAGTGAAACCGGTAATGAAAGTTTGCCGGTTATTCCCGGTGTTGCGAGATAGTATTATAAATCAATCGGCTTCTAGAGCCTCAGCCCGCAGCTTTTTACCATGGTGATGAGATTAGCGAACCACTAACTAAGAATTATAAAAAACCATCATAATCTGATGGTTTTTTTATAATTACTAATTATTAATTACAGTAGGCACTAATCTTTCCGCCACTTTTTCTTCTCCACGCATGCCACCTTCATGATATTCTGCATCTTCATTTACATTCCATAAATCATATACTTCATTTCCTGCAATAATATTTTTTGCAGCTAACATGGCCGTCATCATACTATGATCTTGATTATTGTATTTGTGCATTCCATTTCTTCCAACTAAATACAGACCTAGATAATTTTTCAACGCTTCTCTAACTGCTTCTACATTTGCTTTATAGGCATGATCATATACAGGATATGCTTTAGGTTGACGAACCACATATCCATCCACTACAGCAGATTGTTTCGTTAAACCAATTTGCTCAATTTCTTTTTTTGCTAAAGCAAGTAAATCTTCATTGCTGCTCGTCCACATGCCATCACCTTCAAAACAAAAATATTCCAATCCATAGCATGCCATGTTTTGATCGGGTACCATATACGGACTCCAACTTTTAAAATTTTGTATCCTTCCCACTTTTACATTCGGATCATGAATGTAAATCCAGTTATCCGTAAATGCATCTTCATCTTTACATATCAATACCACGGTAATAAAATCGCGATACTTTAAATCTTGCGAAGCATTAAACGCTTTTTCAGGGAATTTAGGATAGGTTGATGCAACCAACTCTCTCATAGGTGCTGATGATAACACAAAATCAAACCCTTCCAAAGTATTGCCTGTACTGGTTTTTACATTCCACTTGCTATTCGTTAAGTGAATTTCATTTACACCGGTATTCATGATGACCTTAACACCCAATGCTTCACTTTTTTCTACACAGCGCTCCCACATCATACCCGGACCTTTCTTTGGATAACGGAATGAATCGATCAATGTTTTAATAATCTTGTCTTTATCACTTGCTTTTGCATTTGGTTTAAACAATGCATTCCAAATAGCACTGCTTAATGATAAACCCTTAATGCGCTGCGCAGCCCAATCAGCTGAAATTTGATTACACGGAATGCCCCAAACTTTCTCGGTGTATGTTTTAAAAAAAATAGTAAACAATCTTCTGCCGAATTGATTCACTACCCAATCTTCAAAATTAGTTGGATTTTTTACCGGAGAAATCTTTGCCTGCATATAGCTCAACACACACAATGTACTTTCAACAATCCCTAATTTTCGTAACGCTTCAAATGCAGCTAATGGATATGCAAAGAATTTATGATTATAATAAATACGGGAACTACGCGGACGCTCTAACATTTCGTCACTTAAAATCTCTGTCCAAAAATCTTCTACTTCTTTGCTCTTGCTAAAAAAACGATGACCGCCTATATCAAAACTATATCCTTTATACGTTTCTGTTCTGGAAATACCACCCACATATTGCGGATCTTTTTCAAACACAGTAACATCCTGTTTCGCCTTACCTAATAAATAGGCAGCGGTTAATCCTGCAGGCCCTGCTCCGATAATAGCTATCTTTTTTTGCATGATATTATTTTATGTGATCGGCAATTAATTTCATGGCATCAACTGTTGCCTTCGATTCTTTCAGTGAAAGAATCACACGCTTCAACGGTTGCTTCAATCGGCGGCAAAATTGCAAAATAAAACCCGAATAGCAATGTTTATACAGTTTTGTAGATTGTTTAAGCATTATTCCTATTTTGCAGTATGAGTCAGATTAAAATAAATTGGACATTAAAACCTTTTGAAATCCTTACTCCTGTTGAATTATATGCCATATTACGTTTACGGAGCGAAGTATTTGTAGTAGAACAAAATTGTATTTTTTTAGATATGGACAATAAAGACCAATTTAGTTTTCATGTTATGGGTTGGCTGAATAATGAATTAATTGCATGCACCAGATTAATTGCACCGGGAAAAGTATATGAGCAAATGAGTATTGGCAGAGTGGTTACTTCACCTGCTTACAGAAAACTCGGAGCAGGAAGATTATTGATGAAAGAATCCATCAAAAAATGTTACGAATTATTTGGTGAAGGATCAATAAAGATTGGTGCACAACTATATCTTAAAAAATTTTATGAGTCCCTGGGCTTTATTCAAACAGGTGATGTGTATGATGAAGATGGAATTGATCATATTGAAATGATGAGAAATACTTAGCAATTTATCAGAGATAATTTATAACTTCCTTATTCATTAGAAGGCCATGAAGTATCGTTCAAAAATGATCTCTTATTTTAAAGTAAGTTATCTGTTACAATTGATGACATTGCTTGAAATTGCTGTACTAATTTTTTTATTTAAGCTGCTACAGCATATTCATTTTTTTCAATCCGGAAATGTTTTTTTAAAACAATCAATCTTATTTCCATTTGTAATGGCCCCGGTCTTCCCTCAATTAGATGCATACTCCCGCTTTCAGAATTATAAACTATTAAAAGATTGTCTGTATCAAAATGGCTTTCAAGCAAGAATCATCAAACCATTTACCAGATCCCGTTGTCAACGAGATGCAGTTTCAACGGCTGCCGAAGAATTAGGTTTTTTACATAACTGTGAAACTTATTTTACTGAGCATGGATACAAATGGTATCATATATTTCCTGATTTTTTATTTACCCATCCTGAAACATTGATCTGCAAAGCGTTTTGGCTAAATACTTTTTTTGTAAAAAAATATCAGCCCAAATATGATTATAAAAAAATCAGTAATGAGTTAAGTAAAAAAGTGGAAATGAATATTTTAAAAGAGTTAGCAGTTCAATAACACTATAATTCCATTTTCAAAAACCTGGCTGTATGGCTTTCTTTATTCTTGATCAGTGCTTCAGGAGTTCCTTCAAATAAGATTCTGCCGCCGCCATCACCACCTTCGGGTCCAAGGTCTATAATATGATCGGCCATTTTAATTACATCCATATTGTGCTCAATAATCAAAACAGTATTGCCTCTGTCAACCAATTTATTTACTACATCCATCAGCAATTTAATATCCTGAAAATGCAAACCGGTTGTGGGTTCATCTAAAATATAAAATGTTTTACCAGTATCTTTTTTACCTAATTCAGTCGATAGCTTCACACGTTGTGCTTCGCCACCACTAAGCGTTACAGCAGATTGACCTAAAGTAATATAACCCAATCCAACATCTTGCAACACTTTTATTTTTCTATATAACCATGGAACAGCCTGAAAAAAATCGCATGCTTCATCCACCGTCATATCCAATACATCGCTGATCGATTTTCCTTTATACCGTATCTCTAAAGTTTCTCTGTTATATCTTTTACCATTACATTTTTCGCAATGCACATAAACATCCGGCAAAAAATTCATTTCAATCACACGCATACCACCACCTTCACAAACATTACATCTGCCAGTCTTTACATTGAAAGAAAAACGACCCGCATTGTAACCACGAATCTTTGCTTCAGGCACTGATGCAAACAAAGTTCTGATCTCTGTAAAGAATCCGCAATAAGTAGCCGGATTACTTCTCGGTGTTCTTCCGATTGGAGATTGATCAATTTCAATTACTTTATCAATCTGCTCCAAACCCTTGACTGACTTATATTCCATAGGATTACCCTTACTATCATAACAATGCTTTGATAACAAGGGATATAATGTTTCATTAATTAAAGTTGATTTACCGCTACCGCTTACCCCACTTACTACAATTAATTTTCCTAAAGGAAATTTAACATCTACATTCTGCAGATTATTTCCATTCGATCCTTTTAATTCTAAAAATTTTCCATTGCCTTTTCTTCTTTCTTCCGGAAGCGCAATCGATTTTTTCCCATTTAAATATTGCGCTGTTTCTGAATTAGATTCAAGCACCTGTTCGGGAGAACCTTGTGCTACAATATTGCCGCCATATTTTCCCGCCTTCGGGCCAATGTCAACTAAATAATCAGATGCCAACATAATATCCTTATCATGTTCTACAACTAATACACTGTTACCAATATCACGTAAATTTTTTAAAGCGCTTATCAACCGATGATTATCTCTTTGATGCAATCCAATACTGGGTTCATCTAATATATAAGTAATGCCTTGTAATTGAGAACCGATTTGTGTAGCTAATCGAATTCGCTGAGATTCACCACCACTAAGGCTTTTAGAAGGACGACTTAATGATAAATAAGTTAATCCAACATCTAATAAAAACTGTAATCGTTCTCTGATCTCTTTTAAAATATCTTTTGCAATGGCATTTTGTTTTATACTTAATCTTTTTTCAACACCATTGAACCATATCATCAATTTATCTAGATTCATATTGCTTAATGCTGCAATATTTTTTTCATCGACCTTAAACCATAAACTTTCTTTTTTCAATCTTGCGCCATTACAAGTAGAACAAGTTTCTAAACTCATATATTTTTCCACCCATGCTCTTAAGCCTTCATTGCTTTGTGGCGACATGAACCACCTTTTTAGCATCGGAATAATTCCTTCATAACTGCCTGTATATTCTTGTGGAATATTCTCGTCGTTCAAATCCATTTCTAAACTGGAAGTAATATTCTTATCTCCAAACAATAATAAATCCAATTGTTCTTTTGATAAATCTTTAATGGGTTTATCTAAATTAATTTTATGTTTTCGGGCAAATTCTGCTACCTGACGATAAACACTCGATTCTCTTTCTCCACCTAATGCATGTATGCCACCCTCCTTTACACTTAAAGTTTTATCCGGTAATACTTCATTCATATCAATCGTATAAACATTACCTAAACCCTTACAAGTTGGACATGCACCATAAGGTGAATTAAATGAAAATGCGTTGGGGCTTGGTTCTTCGTAACTGATACCTGTATCTTCACACATTAATTGTTTGCTATATTGAAAAACTTTATCAGTTTCGTTTAATAATAAAAACAGTAAGTCCTTCCCCATCTTTAAGCTTTGTTGCACGCTCTGACTTAATCTTGTTTTCATATCATCCGTAACAGTTAAACGATCTATCACCACTTCAATATCATGAATTTTATATCGATCGACCTGCATTCTTGCGGTAATATCTTTTATTTCACCGTCCACCCTCACTTTTACAAAACCCTTTTTGCGGATCTCTTCAAACAATTCGCGATAATGCCCTTTTCTTCCTCTTACAATCGGCGCCAATAAGGATATCTTTTTGCTTTTGAATTTTTTAAAAATATTTTCTACAATTTCCTCTTCGCTGAACTTTACCATTTTTTTTCCGGTGTTGTAACTATATGCTTCACCAATGCGGGCAAACAATAAACGCATAAAATCATACACTTCCGTAACAGTTCCAACTGTTGAACGTGGATTTTTATTAGTAGTTTTTTGTTCGATGGAGATCACCGGTGATAAGCCTGTTATCTTATCAACATCAGGCCTTTCCATATCTCCAATAAATTGTCGTGCATAGGCACTAAAGCTTTCCATGTAACGACGTTGACCTTCATTATAAATAGTATCGAAAGCCAAAGAAGATTTACCGCTTCCGCTTACACCTGTAAAAACAACCAATTTATTTTTGGGAATTGAAATATCGATGTTATTTAAATTATGTTCACGTGCACCATATACCTGAATTTGTTCTTCGTCAGCTGTAATAATCGCTATTTTTTTTTGTTTTGCCATAGTAAGAAAGTAAAGATAACAACAAGAGGCAAGCAAAAAAGTTGTCTGTAAAGTTTTTATAAACCGGTATTTATCCTACCAATTTTAAAGACTTTTTAAATAAATTACAATCCCTGAAATTCAATACAGGTAATCCTTTCAATGACTCATGGATTTATTTTCAAAAAAATATTTGGCAATATCAATCATTCAATTATACATTTGTACCAGTTCTTTAACAAATCACTTATCAAGAAAGGCAGAGGGATTGGCCCGATGAAGCCTTTGCAACCCTGTTGAATTACTCATTCAACAGAAGGTGCAAACTCCATTTATTCGTTAATCACGAATGATAGAGATAAGTCAGAGTACAGTTTGATTCATTGCGACAATATCGCTTTACATATTTCAAGCTCATCTGACTTACCGGATGAGCTTTTTTATTTGCCCTAACACTTAAGGGAATAAAAATCTCATCTTGTAAGTTCACTCACTTTCTCTTGATAATTATTTTAAAAAATAAATTATTAAACAATTTGTATGAGCAACGCAACGCAATTATTGCAAAATATTCCGATTGATCCATTAACAGGTGCATTGACTGTTCCTATTTATCAAACATCCACCTATGTGCAACATGCACCGGGTATTAATAAAGGATATGATTATTCCAGAACAAATAATCCCACTCGGGAAACATTAGAAAAGATTGCAGCACAATTAGAGAACGGAAAGATAGGTGCAGCATTTGCAAGTGGATTGGCCGCTATAGATGCTGTTGTAAAATTATTAAAGAGTGGAGATGAGATCATTGCAGTGGATGATATTTACGGAGGAGCTTATCGTTTATTTACTCAAGTATATGAGCAGTACGGTATTGCAATTAAATTTGTTGATGCGAGTGAACCTGAAAATATTTTTAATGCTGTTTCAGAAAAAACAAAACTAATTTGGATTGAAACACCAACAAATCCAACCTTAAAAATTGCAGACATTGCCGCTATTGCAAAAATTGCAAAAGCCAATGGCTGCTTACTTTGCGTGGATAATACTTTTGCTTCACCCGCCTTACAACAACCTCTTACAATGGGAGCTGATATTGTAGTGCACAGTGCAACAAAATATTTAGGCGGACATAGTGATGTAATTGCGGGATTGGTGATTACAAAAGAAGAAAACATTGGTGCCAGAATTAAATTCTTTCAAAATGCATGCGGTGCAGTATTGGCACCTTTAGATAGTTGGCTAATTATTCGTGGAATTGAAACTTTATATTTAAGAATTAAACAACATTGCATTAATGCACAAGCCGTTGCAGAATATTTAGAAAATCATCCATTGGTGGATAAAGTTTTTTATCCGGGATTAAAATCACATCCCAATCATGCTATCGCTAAAAAACAACAAAAAGGGTTTGGTGGCATTGTTTCATTTTCATTGAAACAAGATGAGTTACAACTCGCAGAACAGTTTGTTTCTAATACTACCATTTTCAAATTAGCAGAAAGTTTAGGCGGTGTAAAAAGTTTAATTAGTCACCCTGCAAACATGACGCACAAAACGATACCTGCTGAAAAACGAAAAGCAGCGGGAGTTTCGGATAGTTTAATCAGATTAAGTGTGGGTATTGAAGAAGCAGAAGATTTAATTCTTGATCTCGAAAAAACATTTGTACAACTTGAATTGTTGATAAAAGAAGTGAAAGCTAAAGTGAGTGACACAACAAAAGCTGAAGAAAGAATCTATTGCTGATAAAATAAAACATAACAACGAAAACAAAAAATGGAAACACATAAACAATTGAACATCGGATTATTTGGCTTTGGTGTTGTAGGTGAAGGTTTATTTAAAGTCTTACAACAAACACCTTCTTTAAAAGCAACTATAAAAAAAGTTTGTATAAAGAATGCAAGCAAGCAACGAAATGCACCCGCTGAATTATTTACTACGGATAAAAACGATTTGCTGAATGATGATAAAATAAATGTTATTGTAGAAGTGATTGATGATCCAGATGCAGCTTTTATTATTGTTTCAACAGCATTAAAAAATGGTAAAGCGGTAGTGAGCGCCAGTAAAAAAATGATTGCAGAACATTTGCCTGAAATTTTGCAATTGCAATTAGAAACAGAGCAACCCTTTTTATGTGAAAGTGCTGCCTGTGCTTCCATTCCTGTGATCAGGAATTTGGAAGAATATTATGATAATGATTTATTGCATTCCATAAAAGCCATTGTAAACGGTTCGACAAATTTTATTTTAACAAAAATTATTGAAGAGAATTTATCATTCAATGATGCTTTACTATTGGCACAACAATTGGGTTTTGCAGAAAGTAATCCTAAATTAGATGTAGAAGGATATGATGCAGTTAACAAGTGGAGTATTTTATTGAATCATGCTTATGGTATTGTTGAACATCCTGACAATATTTTATTTACCGGTATTCAAAACATTCAATTAGCTGATGCAACAGTTGCTAAGGAAAAACATTTTGAAATAAAGTTAGTAGCACAAGCAAAGAAATTAACTGATGGTAAAGTAGCCGCTTTTGTATTGCCTCAATTTGTAAAACAAGACGATCATCTGGCATTTGTAAAGAATGAATATAATGGCGTTGTGATTGAAAGCGGATTTTCAGATAAACAATTTTTTTACGGTAAAGGTGCAGGCAGTTTTCCTACCGCATCGGCTGTATTAAGCGACCTGTCTGCATTACGATATGGTTACCGATACGAGTATAAAAAATTATATCATCATCAGCCACATGAACTAACACAAGATTTTTATTTAAAAGTGTATGTGAGTTTTGATGATTGGAAATTTATTCCAAAAGAAAAGTTTGAATGGATTGAAGAATGGCATGCAGGCGAAGAAAGAAAATATTTAGTAGGTGTGTTACATGCAAAAGAATTATATACAACCAACTGGTGGAAAGAAAATAAAACTTCTTTGATCTTGTTACCTGAACCTGTTATTGAAAATGTAGATATCGTTAAATTAAAAAAAAGAAGCCTGGAATTAGCAGGCATCTTATAAAATAGGTTTTCGTTGTACTTGTTTTTTTGTGTTTTAAGTCCCGCATCGCTGCGGGACTTTTTTTATCTATTCAACAGCCGGTTTATTTTTTTCTCTGATCGCTTTAAACTCAGAACCTTGCTTCCATTTCGGGAAAGTAGTTTCACTCGACAATTTCTTTCCAACTAAAAATAACATTTGTAAATCTTGTATACCACCGTCAAATGTCCATTTAGCATCATATTGATCTGCCGGACGATGATAGCGGTTGGCAGTATAATCATCTTCCAATTTCTTTCCATATTCTTTTCCTTTTCCAACAACATCTATTCCACCTGAACAATCTAATGCAGGAACACCCACTTTTGCCAAACTAAAATGATCTGAACGATAATAATGTCCACCTTCCGGATGCGCTTCCGGTGCTAAATACCTTCCTTGCGTTTTTGCTATTTCAGCAACATAATCTTCTAATTCATTTTGCCCGGCACCGGTTATTACGATATCATTTGTTTTTTCTCCGGCATTCACTCCATCCATATTAATATTCGCAACTGTTTTATTTAATGCATAAATAGGATGCTGGCCATAATAGGCAGAACCCAGTAGGCCTTGTTCTTCAGCAGTGACTGACAAGAACACAACAGTGCGTTCGGGTTTAACTTTTAAATTTTTAAATGCACGAGACATTTCTATCAATGCAGCAGAACCGCTTGCATTATCAATGGCGCCATTATAAATTGAATCTCCATTTTCATCAGGTTTACCTATTCCTAAATGATCCCAATGTGCAGTATAAATAATATATTCATCTGGCCTTTTAGTACCGGTAATTTTTGCAATTACATTATGCGAAGTATTGTAAGCAGCTTTCACTTTTACATTCAACGAAAGTTTTTCTCCAAATGAAATTGTCTTAAATGTATTCTTATTTGCACTAACAATTAATGAAGTATCCTTGCCGGCTGCCGCAAATAATTTTTGGGCAGCATCGGCTGAAACCCAACCCTGTAATGCCAGGCGTGGTTCTTTAGTGCCTTGCTTATTTAAATATAAATTAGAAATGCCCCATGAATTTTGTACCACACTAAACGGATAGGAAGCTGCTGCAGTATTATGAATAATTAAACAAGCTTTGGCTCCTTGCCTTGCTGCTTCTTCATATTTATAAGTCCAACGCCCATAGTATGTCATGGTATTTCCTTTAAAAATAGTTGTATCACTTGTTCCAAAACCGGGGTCATTCACCAATACCAAAACAACTTTTCCTTTTACATCAATACCTGCATAATCATTCCAATGATATTCGGGTGCCACCACACCATAACCTGCAAAAATCAATTCATCATTATTTAAAGAGATCAGTGAATCTGTATTTTCTGTTGAAATAACAAAATCAGTCATCTTCTTTAATTCAAAATTTCCTTTGGCAGATTGCACTTTCATCACAGCATCTGCGTTAGGCGTAATCTCTACCATCGGCACATCTTGTAGATAACTATTACCATTGCCAGGCTCCAAGCCAATATTTTTAAAAGCATTTTTCATATAATCAACTGCCAATATTTCTCCGGGTGAAAAAGGTTTTCTTCCTTGAAATGAATCTGAAGCCAATATTCTAATGTGTTGCTTCAAACTATCTTTAGAAAAAGATGCAGTACCATCATCTGATGATGCATTTTGTTGTTTACAGGATGAATAAGCAATCAACAATACTGCTGACAATAAATAAAAGGGTAATTTTCGCATTGTATTAGTTTTAAACCAAGATAGGAAATAATACAATAATTGATAGAACGATTATATAAAAGCAATTCAATTAATTACATTTGAATTAACATTGAATTATTCATGCAACAGTTAAACATTCAAAACTTTAAATCTGGCATACTATTGAGCATTCTGATGAGTGCATTTCTTTTTATTGTGAATGCCATGATAGGTAAAGCTGATTTTTTTTTATTATTAAATGATGACCTTGGAAAAGCCGCAGATGAAATTTTTGTTTTCTTTACCTTTTTAGGAGATGGGCTTTGGTGGATTATAATTTTGTTGCTCTTCATTTTTTTCAGGAGAAGATTTCTTCCTTTGCTTCTATTTAGTTTTGTTTTTTCGGAAATATTCATTGAAATGTTTAAATCAGTGCTTATCCCCAATGAGCCAAGACCAATTAAAGCCATTGCAGATACCTCTCTGATACATACAGTAAGTGGAGTTGAAATGCACGCTGTAGGGAGCTTTCCTTCAGGCCATACGACACAAGGTTTTGTATTTTTTTTATTGGCTTGTTTAATGATTGATAGAAAGTGGATCGTAACCGTTGGATTTTTTTATGCCGTATTAATCGGCTATTCAAGAATTTATTTGGCGCAACATTTTCCAAGAGATGCAGCCGGCGGAATGTTGTTTGCGAGCATCAGTGTATTGTTATCTGTATGTATCTATCAACAATGGTTCAATCCTATAAATAAAAAAGCCCTGCAATAAATGGCAAGGCTTTAATGACTGAAATGATTTTTTATTTCTTCGGATATAGTTCTCCTTTAACTATATTTTTTCCATTCAATAATAAATTTGCAGTTTGCTTAATATCATCAACAGTTAAGGCATTCACATTTTTTTCATAATCAAAAATACCGGAAGGCTTATCTCCCATTAAATAAACCCCTTGTAATTTCCCAAGCCAAAAAACGTTTTGTTTCATACTTACTTTATTTTTTTCTAACCAAGTCTTTTTCACTTTATCCAGATCTTTTTGTAATGGTCCTTGCATTTTAATAGTGTCAATCTCAGCAGCAGCAGCTATTTGCAGCTTCTCAACATTTTCAGGTCCGCATGGCAATTGCAGGAAGAACGAATAATTATTATAAGGCACTTTATTAACAGCACCAAAAATTCCACCCCCATAAATGCCTCCCATTTTTTCACGCAAATTTTCAATAATGCGAATATTTAAAATTTCGGATAATGCTTCCGCTTTTAAAGCAAGTTCATCTGAATAAGGCACTTCACCGCTATAATAATTCAAGATCAAACTCTTTGCTTCTTTTCCTTTATTGGCTTTTATATATTGCACGCCTTTGACTGTTCTTAACCCATTATCAATAAAATCAGAGGGCTTACCACTTACCGGCAATGAAGCAATATATAATTCAATCAATGGTTTTAGTTTATTGATATCGATGCTGCCTGCAAAAATAAAAGTTTCGCCTATTGCATTTTGTATTTGTTCTTTATAAATAGCCAATGATCTATCTAAATTTATTTTATCGAAATAGTCAGCTTTCGGAACTGCCACCGGTGCCAATGGATTATTTTGATACAATACATTATAAAAAGTATCAACAAATGCTGCTTGCGGATCAGATAGAATAAATTGTACCGCCGATTTATTTTTTTGTACCCAACCATCAAATAAAGTTTTATCCAATCGAGGCTGTGTACTATACAAATAAATTAATTGAAATAAGGTTTCTACATCTTTCACACTGCTGTTTCCGCTAAAGCCGGAAGTAAGGCCAGTGATACGCGGAGATACATTGGCAATTTTACCAGCCATGAATTTTTTCAAATCGGTTGGTGAAAAATCTCCGACACCCATTTGTGTTACTGCTGATACGGCATAGGTTGCACTAAACTTGTCTGCTACTCCATAAGCAGCAAGTCCACCTTTTCTAAAAGAGTTGAATACAATTTCATCATTTTTAAAATCAGTTGATTTAATCACCACTTTCACACCATTAGATAAAACAAATTCTGTTGTACCTAATTGATCATTTTTAGTTTCACTGATTATTTTTCCTGGTATTGGTTGATTTTTAATTAATGAAGTTGCCACTGCTTTTTCTTCATACGGCTTT
>Ga0164297_10000613_pt1 | contig 43207 bp, 52 predicted proteins | sample GEODES058metaG_FD_113539 | JGI IMG/M metagenome (GOLD analysis project Ga0164297, IMG submission 113539) | Dystrophic lake water microbial communities from Trout Bog Lake, Wisconsin, USA - GEODES058 metaG | ecosystem: Environmental > Aquatic > Freshwater > Lake | place: USA: Trout Bog Lake... | reverse complement strand
CTAAAGATCAAAAGTATAAAGATCTTAACATTGAATTTACTGGTATTATAAGCCAAGAAGAAATTGCTAAAATTCTTTCTGAAGCTTCTATGTTTTTGTTTCCAGGTGCTTTTCCTGAGACCTTTGGCATATCTACCCTTGAATCCTTAACTTATAACACACCACTGGTTGCCACACGCTTTGGCGCTCTTGAAGAGACTGCTGTAGAACAAGCCTGTTACTTCATTAACTACGCTATTGAACCTAATAGTTTGTTTAGAGATATTGATACCGATTTGCAATGCAGTAGATTTGCATCTACTGTTATTGGGGCTTATAACAACACTTATCTACATCAACAGAAACAATACTATTGCAATATTATTAAAGACATCCATACTTGGGATACTATTGCACTTCAATGGAAGCAACTATTCTTTAATGAATTTAAAGAATATCTACCAGTTGAAGAATACCGTAAAGTATCTTACATTAATGATAGAGTTCATAAAGTCTTTGGTCGTCGTTTTAGCAATCCTGTTGAATGGGGTACTTATAAACTTTCAAATGAACAATTGTTTGCTATTGTAACTCCATTTTATAATGTTAAAGACTATATCATCCGTTGCATTGAATCAGTATTAGCACAGGATTATAATGCTTATACCATGTATTTGATTGATGATTGTAGTACAGATGGAACAACTGAATTAGTTCAAGAATATATTGATTCTTTACCACCAGAGTATCGGGGCAAGATAAACTTTATTAAGAACACAGAGAATATTGGGGCTGTTGCTAATCAAATTAAAACTATTAGAAAGTATGTTAGTGGATATACTAATGTTATTCTACTAGATGGTGATGATGCTCTAGTTAATAATCCTAACATCTTTAATTTCTATAATAACTTATTCAAAGATGGTCAGACCGACTATGCTTATGGTAGTTGCTGGTCTGAAGTAGATAATATTCCTTTGATTGCACAACCTTATCCTAAGGCAATTAGAGATGCTAAGGATTATCGTAACTATAAATTTAATTGGGGAATGCCTTATCCACATCTTAGAGTATTCCGTAATGAATTAATGCAGAATATCAAAGATGATTCAGTATTTAAGGATGCTGATGGTAATTGGTTTAAGGCTGGTGGTGATAATGCCACATTCTATAACATATTAGAACAAGCTGATCCTAATAAAATTAAGGTTGTTCAAGATATTGTTATGCTTTATAATGATAAGAATCCACTCAATGACTATAAGGTCAACGGGGATATTCAAAATAAAAATGCAAATAAGATTGCTGGCGACAAAAAGTTACTTATTAATAAAATTGATGTAAATTCAACTACAAAACAAGTAGATCCTAAAGTAACGATTGTTGAAACAAAAGAGATAGTAGCAAGGAACATTATGCCAAAAAAAAAGATTCTGATAGCTATTCCAACAGCTAAGAATATCGAACCAACCACATTTAAAGCTATTTACGATCTTATAGTTCCCGATGGATTTGAAACAGTATTTCAATTCTTTTATGGATATAATGTTGATCAGGTAAGAAATTTAATTGCTGATTGGGTTGTTAAAGGACCTTATGATTATCTCTTTGCTGTTGATTATGATATATCATTTCCAACAGATACATTAGTTCGTCTTCTAGATCATGATAAAGATGTAGTATCCGCTGTTTATAGGCAAAGAAATGCTGATCATCAAACCCTTGAATTATTTGAAGGAAATGAAAGAGGTGGTTACACCCATATTCCTTGGGAAAAGATAAAAGGTAAAGGTCTGGTTGAAATTGGGGCTTGTGGATTCGGTTGCGTTCTAGTTAAGAAGCAAGTGATGGTAGATATTGGATATCCACAATTCTTATACAAATCAGCATTAGATCATGGTGATACCTTCTCTGAAGATCTTTACTTTGCAAAGATGGCTCAGAATAAAGGATTTAAATTGTTTGCAGATACTAGTATATTATGTGACCACACAGGATCATACGTATTCAGAGTGTCTTAATGGGTTACACTAGGATTGACGTTAACATATCCTTCAACGATTCTTGATATTATATTATTGTTTGACGTCAATTCTACATCATACAAATATCTTGGATAAGTTAAAGTGGCTGTTGTAGCAGCATTCATTGTCAATGTAATAATACCATTATTGCCATCAATGGATGTTGTGAAAGCAGTATATGTATTAGAAGTAAATGATTTTCTTACTTCTGAATTAGCTGTATAAGTTGATATATTAACAACATTTGAATTGCCATCAATTAGATAGATGTTATAGATAAAATCAGTACCCTGATCTATAATTATGTTTTGCTTAATGGCCATTTTTTAAACTATCTACTTCTGCTTTAAGATCTTTAATTGCTTCAATTAACAAAGCTACAATCTTTTCGTATCTTACAGCTTTTGTTCCATCATCTCTAGTGGCTACTACTTCTGGTAATACAGCTTCTATTTCTTGAGCAATAACACCTGCATCACGTTGGCGTAAGAAATAATCATCAGAGCCACCAGCAGCTTCAATGTAAGCATCTGTCCAATCAAATGTAACACCATTAATAGCCATCACCTTGTTTAAGGCATCTGGTATATTTTCAATATTTGTTTTTAATGTTCTATCTGATGAATAATAGGCAGTAATATTACCTCTAGCTCTAATTTCACCCGTAACACCAGATGCTGGAGTACCTGCACCCAAACTATTAACTTCAATATCATGTCCATTAATAGTATCGGCAATATTATACCAACCAAGATTACCGCTACCGTTTGTACCTAGATATTGTTGATTTAATCCTGTATTCTCAGGCATAGTAAGGGTATATGAAGCAGCGAGTGTTGGTGGTTGAAATGTAATGTTATTTGTTCCACCAATAATTATCTTCGGTGTTTTAAATATACCTGTAACAGATAGGTTATTAACAGCAGTGTTGTTTAATACTGTTAAATTATTAAATGTATTATTAACACCATTGAATAATGTATTGGCATTGAATGTAACTAAGCTACCACCAAATGTATCATTAAGCCCCTTAAAGTGAGTATTACCTAAGAAGTATACGTCACCATTAGCAGTAAACCCATTATCAAAGTAATTATTAGAACCCATAAATTCTGTATTACCAGGAAACACTGTATTAGCAGATCCTGTTATTTGAATATTATTTGCATGGATAGTTTGAATCCAAAGATCAGTGGCTGTCATCCTACTATTAACAACTTGATATCCTGATGGATCGGCAAATATCTGTAGTCCATTTCTATCAGAATATGTATTAGCTTCAATATCACCAATACTTGCACTACCTGAAGTTACTAATATTGTAAAATTAGCATTATTGACTGATAATGTGTTTGATGTTAATGTTGAATTGCCTACTGATAATGAATCTGTAAATGTAGCAACATTAGAAGAAACATTACCACCTGTAATAGTAGTATTACCCATGGCAACTAATTGAGATGTATAAAGCGTAGTACCATTAATGATCATACCAGAAGTTGATATAATGGTATTAACTGTTGGACTGGAAGCAAAGGTAACAGCTATTGCATTAATGGTTGAATTAGAAGAACCATTTCCAATACTATAAGAACCAGTATCTGGCACGGTAAATGAACTAGCAGAAAATGAACCTGTTATAGAAGCGTCACCTACTGCTGTATTAGAATTAACAGTAACAGCATAATTAGAAACAACATCAATTAATTGATTTGTTTTGGCCAACCACTGCCCAAATGAATCTGTGGATTGAACTACGTTAGCTACTGCTATTGTCATTTACTTACTTTCTAATACCTTTATAAGTAGATTTTTAATATCGTTTAAATCTGACTTCATTGAATTGAATTCGTCCTTTAGAGTATTTATTTCACCAGATAATGAATCAACAGATGAAATAACTCCCTCTTCAAGTTTATCTATCACATCCAATTTTTGTTTACTTTCTAATACAATTTGTCTTCTTTTTTTATAGGCTACTAAAGCTTCTAAATCATTATTAATTAGTGCACCTGGATTATTTTTAGGTGTAAAAAATTTATCACTTTTCATTTTCAATCTCTTATTACATCATCAAGGCAGTTCCACGAACATCTCTCATATTAGGATATAAAGCGTTATTTTCAGATAGAAGAACAATCTTAATAGCAAATGTAGTAAATCCTCTATGGAGAACATTTGAATTGCCGTAATATGTAAGTGTTCCTGGAGCAATATTATTATCAACATCGCCAACTGAATCACCATAAGCTACATTGGTTGAATCAAATAAACCATTGGTTACATCAGTTGAGGTTGGACGAGCAGCTGATTGAATTAAACCATAGCTATATTCTTTATAGTCTGAACCATCTTTAGGTGAACTATAAATGTTATTGCAATTATTTAAGAAAGACAATCTTGACCATTCTTTAACATCAAACAAATCACTATCATCATTAGAATTTAAAAATTTACCATAGACAATAATGTCAGTTCCAACTGGACGATATCCTGTAACCCAAACCTTGAAATCTTCTGATAGAGTATCAAGAATGATTGTCTGGGAGATATACTTAGTTAAGGCTTGACCATATCTGGTATTTTCACCAATTGGATTACCAAAATTATCAACTGCATCATTAATTCTATTATGAATATAGTTGAAATTCTTCGCAGCCAAATCAATAACAGGTGATTGATATGGGCTGGATGTTATCAAATCAAGCTGATAAGTAGAAGTACCTTGTGTTCCATAAGTACCTTGTTTTTTCTCATTAGAATAACTTCTAATAACTCTTTGGGAATCATGGAACTCATATATTGTTTCATTGATAGGTGTAACAGGAACAGTATCCTTAGCAGATGAATTGGTATTATTACTTGTTCCGTAATAACTGGCTTTTGTATAAGTACCTGATGGCTCAGTCATTGTAAATTTAGGAACAAAAGCTTCATAATACAGATCATCAATAGTACTAATTGTTGCATTACCAATTAGATAAGTTGAATTGATATAAGCTGTATTTGATGGATCTGGTGTTCTATAGAATCTTAAATTCTTATACGCTGTGTTGCTAAAATTACCATTAGTATTTTCAATATACAATACACCTGAAATTGGGTCAATATCTTTAACTGTTCCATATGGATAGATAGTATTATTGGTAGTCAAGATAGAAGATAAATTAGTTGCATTAGCAGCATAAACTAAATCACCATGATTAATTGGATTGGCAGAGTTAGCTAAGTAAATACCACCATTCAATGAAAGGTTAAGAGTAATATATTCAGTTGGAGTATTTCTGAAAACAACTGTACCTTGTGTTGAATTAAATTTTGCAATATAAAGATTAAATTTAATATCTTGACTTTGAATAGCAGTCCAACTATTTCCATTAGATGAAATGTATAGTGTACCAACATAAGGTTTCTGAGTAATGGCTTCTTTGGTTATAATATCAGTACCGCCAACATCAGAAACCCAAACATCATAATCAGGTGTACTGCCCTCAGGTTGAATCATAAAGGCATAAGTTTTATCAGCAGAAAGCATTAGTGGATACATAAATTGGAATATTGTCTCTGATGAAGAATCAAGACTTGTTGTTACTTTGCTTACAGGCATATAGCATGAACCAAGTCTACTTGATGAATTAGGAACACCATTTACGGTTTCAACAACTGCACAATATACACCTTGCGTGGCACTTTTTGATTGGAAATAAACCCCAATTTGAGTTAAAAATACACCAGGCAAACCAGATGCAAGTGTACCTTGCACATTAAAGGTCTGCGCAATTGGATTAATACTTTGCATGGAACTCATTTAAATAATACCTTTTTTGTTGTTGAATATGATATAATATGTAACGGTAGAATTAATCTCCGCCGCCGCCACCACCGCATCCACATGATGCACCACCACCAGAATCACCACCAGAATCACCACCATCGTTATTTTCATTGTCATGACCTTCTTGACCACCATTGTCGTGTTGACCTTGATCACCACCACCTCCACCGCCACCTGTATTAATAAAGACAGGAGGAGGATCAGTTGTTGTCCATGTTACTGGTTGACCAGTGGTCTGGGTAGTAGTTGGTGTAAATATAGGTTCAATTACTGAATAAGAAAGATTTTGTTTAGTAGTTGATAATGATGAAGAGTTATAATTACCTTCAGCAGAAGTTAAAATAGCTGATGTTGCTGTAATATCTGGTTGATCAATTAAAGTAAATACTCTTTCACCCGCTCTAAATGTATTAGCAGGTAAGAAGAATAACATATACAGACTACCTGTACTTGAAGATTTTAATGGATCCCCTAAATTACCATTTTGAACCAAGAATGCTGATGCATCACTAGAGAAAGCTGAAGCATTAAAAGCTGCTTGATTTAATGTACCGTCAGAATTGGCAAAAGCAGGAGCAATAGATGCAGGAACACAATATTTACTAACATCTTGCTTATCAAAGAATGGATACATTCTGGTATCTGGTTTCATATGGCTGGCGTATATAGCTAAACGTCTTCCAATCATGTATGGCATGACTGAAACATCCTTAACATAGTCACCAACATTTTGAGTTGTTGTTTGTGTGGTAACCTGGACGTCTTTAACAGTTACAGTTGTATTAGCTTGCCACTGTGTTGTACTTCCATTTTTAGCAGCAACATATGGTGCCCCTTGTGTGGTATCAATATTTTTATAAGCACCAGCACTGGCCGCATCTGAGAATCCTTTAGCAGCATCATTAACAATAGTTTGAGGGGCTGCTTGATTATTAATATTGGTATTATCATAACTAGGATATACTTGTAAAGCACCTTTAAAGCTATAGAATGTTTCTGCACAATTTCTATAAGTTGTAGCATGAGGATTACCACCAAATACCACACTAGTATAATCTAGTGTTAATAATCTTCCTCTTACTTTGATATTACTACTTGTTGTTGGATCTATATCAAAGCTATTATATTTCTCATCATAATTAGGTCTGGCAATACCATTAACAGCACTAATAGCAATATTAAGCTCTGATGACTGGGTATTCATAATAGAATCATCATTGAATGGATCAGCAAAGACACCATTCTTAAAACGTTCTAGACCAGTATTATCATTGGTAATAGATGTAGTTTTAGTGTCAAGTGATAAAGCATTAAGAACAGTGTAATATTCTAATTTTTTAACTCTATCATCCAAGGCACCAATTTCTTTCATGGTGTAACCCTTGATGGTATTAATACCAACTTGTACAGCAATGTCTTTTCTATTATAGGCCATATTATTCTGCTTCTGTAAATGTTAGTGATGGATATGGTGGAACAAGAATATCCGCAATTTTTAATCCTGAATTATTTAGTGTTGGTTGCTTAGGAGTAAAACTTGGGGTTCCTGATTTTGAAATTAAACTTCCATCTTTTGTAATTAATAGAGCATCATATCTAGGAAGATAAAATTCAACATTGTAAGTAAAATTAGAATCAGGTTCAATTACAATTGGTGTTGTTGGTTGATAGAATGTTAACGGATTACTATTGGATGGATTAATAGCAGCTGATGAAGCATTAACCGCAAATACAACAGTATTAGTTACAACTGGTCTTACATCAATATAATTTCTCAAATCATACTTGTTTCCAGTTCCATCAATATACAATGGTATTTGAGCAGTAACAATAGCATTAGTATTATTAGTGTTAGCGTCATCTATTGGATATGAATCAACTGAGAAGAATGTAGCTTGTGATGATGTAATATTTGGTGAGAAACAATCAAATTGAACAGTCAATCTTGAAGCAGATGTTAAACCTGAACTATATTGAGGTTTAATAGAAATCTGTGATAGACCATAGTAATTATCTGTTTGACCATTATTAAAATCAAACCAATCTACTCTGTTAGGATTAGTATTAGCAAATCCAGCACCAACATATACACCTGTTATATTATATACATCAGGGAAGCCTAATGTCCATGGACCAACTGTATTAGCGGCATGGCTAGCGCAATTAATATTTACATAATTGTTTTTATAGACTACTTTTTTTATTGGTGTAGCAGCTGTTCTAACAATTGGAACCTGAGCACGTAGACTGTAAGATCCTGCAGGATCTGGACCAAGAGCCAATGAAACATTCATTTGAGTAACTTTACCTGCTACTGAAACAAATTGAATAGTATTACCACTACCAGTAAAGTCAATTAAACTACCTTGCTTAAAGAATCTATTAATAGATGTTGAAATTCCACCACTAACTGCAGGTGTTACAATAATACTATTGGCTGAATTGACATTAGCTACTGCAACTTCGTAAGGAGATAATGATAATTTAAGATTATTACCAATTTTTAATATCTGATCAAAAGCAGCACTGACGTTAGGAACTGTAATTGTACTTGTTGTTGAATTAGAAGTTGTAACAGTACCTGTGAATGATGTTAAATTGGCAACAACATCTGTGTTAAAGAACACGTTGATATTTTGAGAAGAAACATCATCAACATAACCCACACCATAATTAAACTGATCTGATGATATAGTAAATGAGGCTGTACTATTGTTACTTGATACTCTAACAAGATTGGATGGACTTAATGTACTTCTATAAATGTAAGAAGTATTATTAACACCTGTATTACTTGTTAATCTTTTAACACCATTTAATCCTGTATCAAATATTAAATTACCTTTTGAACCCTGAACAGATATTTGACCATTCACTGGAACAATATCTGCATATACTCTGCCATATGTACCAAAAGCATAGAAGCTTCTTGCTTGAGCAAAACTATGACCAGAATTCATGGTAATGTTTGATATATAAAGTCTGTATTGAGCGTTGGTGGTACCCTTAGTACCACTATCAAACATAAATGCTCTTATAACAGCAGTTCCGATTTGATTACCAGCTGGACCTTGAGCAAAAGGTGATTGTGAAAGAACATTTTGTTGAGTATCGTAAATACCCAATGTTTGCAATCCACCTATATCAAATATACCAGCAACTTCATTTACTAAAACGTAATTGCCAAAATTAACTGTGGCTCTTTCTTCAATCAAATCTTGAGTTGAAACACCTCTAGCTACTTCAATTCTTCTTGCTGTTTTATATTCTACTCTATATCCATCAATGTAACCAATACCGGGTGATGCAGTATAGAAAAATGTATTTGGATTACCTGATGCTTCAACGTTGACTTGGAAAGGCTTAACAATATAATCACCAGCTTCTTCTTTAGTTCTTTGAGCAATCATGTCACCTAGAACACTATATTGATCAGTTTGAATAGTAGTTGGAGCACCAGTACCACCACTAAAATCAACAACAGGCAAGAACCCGGTTGGAACTGAAATAGCAGTATTGGTGGTATCATATGATACTAAAGAAGGAATTAATTTTAATCTATAAGCACCGGGTGCACTATAGTTTGTGCTACCAATTGAATTATCATATAATGATGGATCTTCTGATGGCTTAATAATATATTCGGCAGTACTAAATCCAACTTTTACGCCAGCAGCATTAGATGAATGTTCTTTGATAACAAAATTACCTGGATCAGTCTTTAGGAAGAATCCTTTTTGATAGATAACACCTTGACCAACGTGAATACCATATCCAACACTGATAGTATTTACTGAGCTGTTAGCTTGTAATGTGAAAATACTACCAACATAATTGCCAGGTGAAAGTGGGGCTTGTTTATCTTGACCAAAATTATAAACATCAATCTGTTCAGCATTTGAGCTAAACACAGATACTTGTTGACCTGCACTATTACCAGAATTTAAATAAAGAACATAAGATCTATTAGTATTAAAACTACCATAATTTGCGGATGCTTCAGAACCTTGAATTGCTTGGAATACAGCAGCTCTCAATCCTGTTGCATTTGATACAAGTAAGTAAGATTGAGATAAATGGGATGATGTTGAACCTGCATAAGCAATAACGCTAACAATATCACCCGCAACAAGGGCATTACTTAGAGTAATTGTTGAACCATCTAAAGCAGTATAATCAATATTGATTGTTAAAAGTCTACCATTAACATATACATCTGTACTTCCAGTATAAGATAATATATTCTGATTATTATCAAGACCGGAAATAATAGTTTGACCATCAGTAGCTGTATAATAAAAGCTTGTAATGGTGGCTTGAGTGTTGTTGATACAAATAGTACTAAAATCTAATGTAGCAGAATTGCTATCTTTAAATCTTACCTGTGGTAAATTTGGATATTGAGTAAAATTACATCCTTCAACAATAGAACCATCTTTATAGATACTGTCACCAAATCTTGAGATTTGTTTCTGTATTATTGTTTGAAGTTGTGTTAATTCTCTAGCTTGCACAGGTGTGGCTGGACGGAAAAGAATTCTGTAGTATTCTTTGTCCTCATTATAATCATCAAAAAATGGGGCAACATTCAAATTGGTTTGTAGATCAGCCATTTGGATTCCTTAGAGATTAAAATATAATTTTACTTCTTCAGAGTTAATTCCTGTTCTGCTAATTTCCTGAATATTCTTATAATAATATAATTCAGCAGAATATGGTATTAAGTCTTTATTATTTATTGTGGAAATGATACATGTTTTTCCTGTATCAACAGACGTTAAAGTTTCATATGGTTGGAAATTACCGCTATCATATACTACGTAAAGACTAGTTGTATTCATATAAGCCACGGTAGCCTCAGCCCCGCTACTAAAACCAACAACTGTCTCACCTTTAGTCATAGGAGAGGTTGGAGGTACAAGAATACCAAAATTAGTCATTTGGTTAAATGAAGCATCTTGGAATAAAGTACCATTAGATGACGCGGTTGGATTGTAAAGGAATGATACTTGACGGTATTGACCCCAACTTGGAAAATTGTCATTTCTAGAAGTAGTTGCTGAAATACCAATAGTTTTACATCCTAATTCAGTAAAGGAATTGGCACCATGACCATCTTTAGGTGATATGATAGCATAAGCTGTTGCACCTGAACCAAAATATGAATTGGCAACAATACTAACATTAGCTGTTGTATAATTGATACCTCTTGTTATCATATTAATAGAGACAACATTACCTGTATTAGCATCAACTACAGAATAAGCAGCCGCACCTGTTCCATCACCTGTAATAACAACTTGTGGTGAGATAACAAACAGTGAAGTACTATCAACACCCTCAATTGGTGTATATGTGGAAACATATTTGCCGGAAGAATTAACTACGTAATTACTAACGGTGGCATAGTTACCCTTTCCACTATTTTCATAAATGTACATTGTTGATTGATTATAAGCACCAGTATTAGCAGTAGCAGCACTATTAGCCAATTTAAAATTGGTTGAATTTATTACTTCATCAATAGAACCGGTACCTGTTGTATAATTAACACCTTGATTGCTAATAGGAACGACATGTATAGCGCCTCTTTCAGCATACACAGTCACTTGATTTTCAGGTAAAATTGGAATATAAGTATCAGTTATAAATTTAGAAGCATGTAGATCATCAACAGTATACATGTACTTCCATTTATAACCATCTGATGTATCAAAATCTCTGTTATTATAGGTAGCAAAACTAGGTGGCTCAACTGTTGAAGGAGCCCCATAATTATTAAACAAGCACTTATATACTTGATTGACACTAGTAATCACATAGAAAGCTTTATCATATAGGTTAGCATCTGTATCATCATACTGTGCATAAACAGTACTAGATGTCCATTGATGTTTTGTTGTAACAAAAGCAAAATCACTCATAGATAATCTTTTACCAAAAAGTAAATTTTTACTTACATCATAAAAAGAAGTACTGATACTTGAATTAGCAGGATCAGGATTATTTTCATCTGGCCAACTTAAAGTTTTACCAAAACCAATGTAATAATTAGAAGATGGATTTGAAACATCTTTAATTATATCATTGATTATTTTACTTTTAATATTTGAATTAAATATACCTGACATAAATTATTTACCGTGTTATTATAGTACCGTTGCTATATTTTATACTAAGTGTATCTACATCTATAGTAGGAATAAGAGTATTACTATCTGTTATTACAGGTTGACCAAAAACTCTATTACCTACAGGATGCATAATTTGTTTAAGGACATCAATATATTTATCTAGAGATTTTTCAATTTGTATCTCATAAGCATATTGTTGATAATAATAACTGTCTGTGATATACTTATCTGAATTTAAAAATCCACTAGAATCAGTCCAAACACCTTCTTCATAACCAACCGCCCCAAGGTTAAGAGATAATACCGCAGTACATTCTACATTGTTTTGGTTAGTAAATAAGACATTTTCACCAGGTATGTTAAATCCTAAACCTGAAGATACCAATTCAACAGTTTTAATAACACCAATACCGGATGAAAGTGTGCCTGTAATTACAGCATTGTTACCCCATATATTACCATTAGCATCATGTATGCCATAACCATATATTCTTGGTTCTAGAACATTGGGGGTTACTGAACCATTATAATTATGATCGCCCGGATCAACTGAACCCAATTGAAGTATTCTACCAATGGTTATATTTTGATCAATTAATGCATTTGAAATAACTGATTGAATATTTGCTTGTTGTAGATTGGCACCCCAACTTGTAGCTCTTAATAATTTTGAACTTTCAGGTGCTATATGGTTGGTGTTATAAGTAAAAGATGTATTGTCAATTATTTGTTTTACTTTAAAGGTAGCCCCTTGACCTGTGGAATTGCCACCAGGCCCTACTGTCACAACAGAATTAGTTGTAAACCCGTAACCGCCATCAATAATTTGAAAAGTGATATAACCTTTAGCAAAATTAGGATCAATCGTTGTACTTACATTAAAAGCAAGCCCGTCACCTGATGTGCTATTGGTAGTGAGCAAATCACCGCCATTATTATATTCGGAAGACCCAACAACGTTCGCACTTACTACGGAACCTTTAATCTTTGTGGCTTGATTAATATCCAATCCATTGTATAATAAATATTCACCTATTTGAAAAGGGACACCTGTAGGACCTTTTGATACATCAGAAAGATGAAAAACATCAGAAGTTTTATCAGCTAAATTAATTTTTGAATAATTGACAACAGTGGCCACAGCACCAGAGGTTGAGCCATATATTTGTTTCTTTTCGTAAGTTTTATTGGATGTTCTACTTTCAACTTCAATATATGGACTTCTAACCCATTTACCATCTGATGCCTTCAATACATCAGAATCAGGAAGATGGACATTAATTTCCATATTATAAAGTAATTTAAAAAGTAACTTTAATCCTTCTATTGAACCTTTGGCTCTATAGATATCCAAGATATGCTTTTCTAATAATTTTTTATCAGCTAATATATTTTGAGGTATACCTCTCATATATTTTGTTATAAAATAATTAATATAGTCCTGTCCAGTAGTATCAATATCTCTTGTTTCAAAAAGATTTCTTGTTTTATAGATAGGACCTTGTTGATCTAACCATTCATAATAGGCTTGAACAAATTGTATAAAATTAGGACCCTCTTCTTGATAGAAGGCTGGAAATTGCTTACTAATGAATGGAGCAATATTTTTAAGTTCTGTAAACATTATTGTTTAAACACATCAATTGTTACACTTAGCTTATCGTAATCAATGAGTAGATATTTGCTACTAGTCACTAAGATATCATCACTATTTAATGTAGCTAAAATATCAATACTATCAACATAATCAAATGCATTTAATGTGAAGTTCAATGTTCCTGTTGAATAATCAATAGTTCCAATATTTGGTTCAACAATAACTGGTATACCTTGAGTAGATATGTAATATAATCTTAAATTACCCATACCATCATCAGTCATCGTAACATTAAGAACTGAATTGTTTTGAACATAAGAGAAATATGTACTGTGAACAGCTTCCTCTTCACCATTAGCATAAGGTCTCAAGAATGGTCTGTATATTGGATTGCCAAACGTAAAGCTTACTACTTGTGGTGTTCCAGTAACAGGAGTAATTCTATATTCAGCTCTTAGATATGTTTGATTACTTACAATTGACGGATCAGCAGAATCAATAGCAGCTACAATTTTAGATTTGCGTAGATCATCGCCAAAATTATTTAAATACAGAGTTTGATAATTAGCAATTTGAGCGACAACTAATGATTTGAGATCAGCAGTACTTTTTTGAGTTAATGATGGATTGTAGAATACATTGGTTACTATTTCAACAAATAGATATTCAGGATCTACAATAATTGGTTTAGTTGTGATGGTTTTAGTTTTTAAAAAATTAATGATATTACTTTTGATTTCAGATGAGACAATAGTAGCAGGTCCGTAAGGAATCATACTAATAATTACAGATCCGTATTGTGGCGGATTTGCTTCTTCGCCACCATATACTTGAATAGTTTGAATCTGAGGAAAATTCTCTAAGATTAAATTAATAAAATCATCTTTAGTTACAGCACGATCTTGTGTTGTATAATGTCTAGGTGCATTAAATTTAACAGAATCAATACTTTCTCTTTCAGATCCTTCAATAGCAATACCACCAGTTGTTACTGTGGCAGATACTGAATAAAGACCTAATAATTTTTTAGGAACTGAGAATGAGGAAGCTTTATTGGCTAATACTCCGTTAGTAGATCTATAATCTACCTTAACGATATTACCATTAGTTAAACCTTTACCAAAAATATTATCACCGAAAACTATTTCGTATTGATTATCCCCGTAACCTTGAACAAAGAATACTGGTGAGTCCCCATTTAATCCATAAAGATTATAAGCTTGATTGTAAACAGTATTAGCAGGATTAGTTGATGAGTTAATTACTGTTACTTGAAGGCTATTAGTATCAACATTTTCAGAACTTATAACATATCTTGAGACACCATCAACATTGAAATATTCAGTTACTAATTTACCTTCATATACGTAAACTGGGTCACTGTAATATTGATTAGTGCCTGTAGAATTAATTACTAGATCAGATGATGTGGAAAAATCAAAATTAACACCGTCTACTGTTGTTTTAATAATAAAGCCTGCAGGGATGATAACATACGATGGTCTATCATTACCAGTATTAACAGTAAAAACAACTTTAGCCTTAGCTGATGTTCTTGATTTCGGAATATAATTTAATTCTTTAGCATGTGAAATAACTGAACTTCTCATCTGAGCTGAGTCCAGAAACATTTCACTACCTATCATATTTAAATAATAAGCATTGTAATAAGTATTATAAGATAAGATATCCAACAAAGCACTTAGGTTGGAACCTTCAAAATCATAATCTTGAAATACAGCTTGATTTTGCAAATAAGTTTTAAGATTGGATTTGATACCATCAAAACTTAATTCAGAAACATCTAGAAATCCTGTGTTAGCCATTATCTTATTCTTCTCAAGATTAGATTTAAATTGATAGGTGTCAAATTGTTATTTACAGAAAATGTTATAGAAGCACTATATGAATTGTCATCAGGTAACCCTTTAACATCTACAGATAAGAGGTTAGCTCTTGGTTCAAAATTCAATATAGTCTCAGTAATTTTCTCTTTCATAATAAATTCAATGTCTCTACCCATATTCTCAAAGAGACTTTGTCTAATACCAGATCCTATAACCGGATTAAAGAATCTTTCAAATGGATCTGTAAGAAGTAAATTTCTTATAGATCTTTTTACAGAATTATCATTAGTTAGCAGCACCAAATCACCTCTGACTGGATGCACGTCTAAATTAGCTGGTAAGTCTGAAAATATTACTGGTGTAGTTGTCATTTAATTATTTATAATACGGTTTTAGCAACTTGCATGAATTGTGGGTTGACTTTCTGTATATCATTAGCTGCTGAAGCAGCTAATTTCCAACCACCCGTAAAAGATTTAGAACCAAATGGAGAGAATGTTTCCCCTGCCATAGCAGCACTCATACCTAACATAAATGGAATAGCATTATCAGATCTTCTCATTTCAATAGAAGAACCAGATTGAACATTTAATACATTGCTTACGTTAGAAATTAAAGTGATAATACTTTGACCATAGAAAGTACTTGAATCAGGTATTTCTGGTGATCCTGTAGCCATTTTAGCAACAACTGATGCCACTGACAAAGATCCACCAAATGAATTGTAGTTTTGCATTCCAAAACTAACAACACCATTACCTCCACTCATAGAACCAAAAGCACCAACTTTTTTACAAAATACCTGATCAACAGCTGGTAATGCTGTTGGACCTTCACCAAAGAAACTCTTACCTGCATATGAAGGAGGAGTGAGCATAGGGTTATTAGCTCTCTTGGACGTATCTATTCTTTTACCTGTTATTAACTCTGACATTAAGCCACCAATGGCTGCCCCGCCCGCCTTTGAAAGTAATAGACCAGCAACAATACCACCTAACGGTCCAAATGAACCTAGAGCACCACCTAATGGTGATTGGCTAAGTAAACTACCAATAGCAACACCACCTGCAAGAGTGGCTAAATCACCAACTCCAGCAGCAGGATTTACTAAAGAAGCAATTTGCAATGCAGGTAATGTGCCATTAGCCAATGATTGATAGCTACCAACAGAATTTGTTATAGCAGATGATGATAATGGTGGTCGAGTAGATAAAGCACCATCGTACCCATCATTGTTATAGGCACTACCAATAATAGATGAACCAATAACTCCTAATGATAAACCTAAACTAGCAGCAGATAATACATCACCAATGCTACTTTGACTTGGTTGATCTATTTGTTGAACACCTGAATATTGACTAGCATATCTATGAGTAACACTAGCAACACCATTAGCTAGATAACCTACATTAGATATATTGGGAATAAGAACTATATCTCTGATGTTTTGTAAGTATCTAGGCTGGCTAAGCTCTGGAACACCAACTGTATTGCCAATAGATGTTAAATCATCTTGATTGGAAATAGTAGCTAGAATATAAAAGAAATTTTCTAATACATCATAAGGCACAACACCAACAGCAGCCATTTCATTAGCTTTGTTTGTTATAGCTTGTTTTTCCAATGTTGTTAGAATATAAGATGTACCAGTAGTTGTAGGTCTTGTATAGTTAGGAGGAGCAACAGTATTTTTTAATACATCAGCAGCACCTGCTTGTCCTGCACTAATATCAACTGCTTTGTTGAAATTATCATTAGAATCTTTTAATTCTTGATTTCCATAAAATCCAGGTTGTTTAATAACACCTCTTTGAATAAGTGCTGCTGTATCTCTATTAATAGGAGTACTCATTAACTTACCTTTCTACCTTCAAGAGCCGCAACGGCATAAGAAAGTTGTAGGCCGTCAACTTTTTGGTGACATCCTGGATCAGCACATGTAAATACTTCACCACCACCTTTTTGACCAGGCTGTGCTGATTGAACATGGCAATGGATACCACCTTCATCATTCTTTTCTAAGAATAATCTATTGAATGGTAAGTTATCTCTAATGTAAGCCGCCATTTCTGCTGTAAAGGCATAATCGGGTTTATTAACGCATCTTAAATCTACTGCACCACCTGTAACGTGATTTTGGCGAGGAGCATCTCTATACCAACTTGAAATATAAACACGACCAGAGAACTTTTCAATCAATGGATCTAATATATTCCAAGCCACATTCATAGCAGCTGTTAATACTTCTTTTTGTCTATCAGCTGGAACTAGATGAACATCAATAATACTACCAATAGTAAGATGTCTAGAAATCTTTTCGTTCTTGTTTAATACAGAAGATGGCATTGGCAATGGATTTTGAACAGCTTCACCATTACCTGTTACTGAACCGGTAGGTCTATCATAGATACCAGCTGATGCTGCTTCAGCCGTGATACCAGAGTCTTGAGCATCATATGTAGCACCTGCACCTTTATTAGGAGCTGCATAAGCTTCTGCTTTAGGATTAGGTGTACCGCCTTCATTTTTATATAAAGAAAATTCTTCTGCTGACATCTTATTAGCATTTTTAGGAAAGTCTGGAGCAATTCTAATAGATGTTATGCTATCAATAATAGTATTAGCAGGTGCATATTGTGCAAGTGGAGCTGCTGTAATATCAGTAGTGCTATCAGGATTTAAACTACCACCTGTTTGAATATCTGTAGCAGCACCCTTCATCTGAATTAAAGCAGCACCAAGTAAATCAAGTGTTGCATTCGAATGAATAGATGTTGCCCCTTGAGCTGATAATTTATTAGTACCATCGGCCATAGAGGTGACATTACCTTTTGATTGGTGTGTCATGTCACCCTGGGATTTAACAATAAATTTATCTTTTGATTCCATATCAATAGCGCCAACAGCTAATATTGTTGAATTAGCTTGTGAATCAACTTGGAAATTAGCATCTGTTCTTATATCAATATTATCAGCAGCATCAATAGCAAAGGATTTTGATGATTGGATTCTCATCTTACCTGCAGATGTAACTCTATTATCACCTGCTACCATGGTGCTCATATCTTTAGCTACTTCGAATGATTTACTTCCATCCACTGATTCATCAACTGAACCTCTTACAGATGTAACAAAATCACCACCAACATGAATACCAAGATTACCACCAACGTTAAAATCTAAATCGCCCTCTGTCTCAATAGTAATCTTACCATCTGCTTTAAGGATCATATGGGATTTAGCATATATGGTTGTATCACCTTTTGGTGATATCATACCTACACCTTTTTTGCCGGTAGATATCATATGAATAGAACCATCAGCATCAATTAAAATAGTAGCGCCTGAATGATGTTGAATGGTAATGGTATCTGAACCAAATGTATTATCAATGAGAATTTTATTGCCAGTGGCTGAAACAAATCCTTGCATATCAGTAGATTGTCCAGAACCACCCATTGTACCTGCACCCGGACCAGTATGAGTTATCAAACCAGAACTACCCATCCCAGGCTTATCTTTAACAGATACTTCATAGTAAGGTGCAGGACTACCAGTACCCAGACTTTGAGGGGCTATAGTTTTACCAACACCATCACCTACAGCGTTAGTTACACTTTTAACAAATTCTGGGTTATCTGAAAATTGATCTACTGACATATGTTATCCACAATAGTTAAAGTATAAAGCATTCAATGATTGTTCTAATTTATCACTATCACTGGATTGTATTTGAGCATCATCAGCATATTGTGATAAAGCTTTCATTATTTTATATAGGGTAACTTTTTGAGGTTCTGTTATATAGAAATTAACAGCAGGATTGGTATTTCTACTATTAACAAATCTATCTATTCCACCAACAATACTGACGGTGGCAGTTGACCCATCGGTATGTGCACCTTGATATATGATACCATCAACATCTATAATAAAGGTAGATGAATCATATTTACTCAAATCAACATTCTCACCTCTAAGTGTTTTAGTAAAAGAAAAATTAAAATTTTTACAATACGTAAAGGCGTCAACACCCACTTTGTTCATGATGCATTTCCTGTATAAGATAACGAAGATAAAACAGCTCTTGCTTTAGTTAGTTTTCTTTGATAAAAAGGTGAATCTCTATTTACTATCCAAGGACCACCTTTAGTTGTTTGTTGGTATGAATCATCTCTCTCATAATATATGATACCAGCCACAGCATCTTGAATATTAGTAGAAGTAATCAATTTATTATAAGCTGTCTTTTCACTTGTATGTAATTCATGCCAAATGTAATCCAATTGTTTTTCTAAAGGTGGAAGATTACCTTTTGATGCTGATCCACCACCACAGAAATTTAACATTGGTGTGATTCTATCATATTTGCCACCTCTCCATTGAGCAATGCCAACAGACATTTCACCTTTATCATTTCCATTGAAAGCTTGTGGATTGATATTATCAGATGCTGATTCAACTTGAAAATTACCAACTAAAGCTGAAACAATACATTTTAAATCACCAGAAAAAGCACCTTCTGTTTTTAATCTTTCCCAGAAATAATTATAAACTTTGGCTGCACCACTGCTACCTGATAATTGAATATTAGGATCAGATGTGGCATCAGAAGATTGTTGTTGTGAAGGTTTGGATGAAGATGGAGCTTGAGGTCCGATGGTTGGTGATGCACTTTGTGAACCAGGTGGACCTATGATAGTATTGTTTTGTACACCAGGTGTTGTGGCATTCATAGAATTTTGACCACCATTAATAACACCTAGAACTATTGGTTGTTGAGAATCTTCTCCATCAACAAAGAAGCCAACTACCCATGTTCCTTCAACAAGACCATGGGATGCTGTACCACCAGATGTTTGACCGCCAGTTGTTGGGTAAAGAACTAAAGCCCATGGTAGTTCATCGTCAGGTATTTTAACATTATCATCCATGTGATGAATGCCAAATATTCTAACTCGTACACGGGATCTATCGTCGCCTACTTGTTTAACAACACCAGTAAACCATCTAAAATTATCACCATAGAAATCGTCTCTAATCATTATGCCCCACCTGATCTTACAGCAGGTTTAGTTGCTGATGTGTTATATTCAGATGTTTCAAGCAATGTACTGAGATAACCATCTTTGTATATTCTTAATGAGGTCGCAGCTCTGTTGCCGGCAGAGAGAACTTGCTTTACTTCTGATATCATAAAGAATCCAGAAAGGTAGATATCAAAATCAACAATATTGAATCCATGATTTTCTGGAATATCACACCAAATAATTTGACCTGCTCTTAATGTCATATTAGCAGGAACTGTGATAGACAGATCAATTTGATTTACCGCGTATAGATATTTGGTTGATGGTCCAAATTTTACTCTATAGGAAGGTTGTGATCTATCTTCATTGCTAAAATCTTCATAATTGTTTATAATATATCTAATGCGGTTAGAATATTCAGCAGATTGGTTGGTGTTAGCATTCTTAACATAGCTTATATATTCTGGTGTATTTAATGGATGTGGTTCTAAAGCATACTTAGCAACTTTATTAGCATCTAATTCAGTAGGAGTGCTATTATAACTCTTCTGAAGCATACTAATTTCTATTAATTCATTTTGATAATAACCACCAAAGATCTTATCCATACTAGAAAATCTTTTATTAACTACAATGTTTGTAATTAATCTTAGATCTTGATCTGGATCACCGGTCGGTGATTTATTACTAATTTCATTATCAGAAATGAACTTATATTTCTTGTCCCTAATATCAGATCTAACAGCCCATGCATCTTGAATTAATTTTTGCGCCGTTACAAAATTAAACTGTAAACTATCCTCGAAGAAGAGATAAGTGTAATGATCCGGGTCTTGTGCAACAGCATGTTTAGCTAACCATTGAATACCGTTAAAGGGTCTTAAATTAGGAACAATTAAGCTTCTAACTTTAATGGTAGGTTCAGTAATAAATGATTTAATAACATTGAATTTAGAAGTTGTATCAGCTGCAATATATTCATCATATACAGATTGAGCAGCCTTTTCAATTTCCATTTTATAAGATTGAGACACATACTTTCTGGCATTTTGTAAATAAAATGGACTAATTAGATCTACAATATACATCAATGATCTGGCTCTATCGCCAGTGATAATATTACGAACACCTCTAATGATAAATTTTATTTTCTTATCATTAGATCTAAAATCATCTGAGCTGGAGACCTGTGTATATAATACTGTAATTACTTCTTCACCTGTAAAGGGATAGTTAACAAATAAACCGATTTGATCATTTAAAAGCATTTCAGCTTTAATGCTAGGTTCAAATATAGACTGAAATATGGATACTTCAACAAATTGAGGAAGCAGACTCATTTTGTCTGCCCCTGAAAATTTCTCAATAGTAATATCAGTAATTTTAATTTCTAATGGATTAAGATTAGACATTAAACAAATCTTTTATTTGTTGTTTCAAAGTTGGAATATAAGTAGGTCTCAATAATACAATATTACGTTTAGATTCATTTATATCAGACTCATAATCCCAAATAGTCTTAGGAGTCCACCCTGACTTTTCTTCAGCACTCATCATATCATATGTTGTCTGTGTTATGGTATAATTATATGAACTGATCGTAGCCTGATCATCAATACCATTAATTCCAGTGTAGTAATAATAAGAAATGTAATTATTAGAAGATAGCTTAGCAGCATCTACATTATACTTAGCCTCAAGATAGGCGATAAATTGATCATATGATAAAGGCCAATCTTTATAAGGATCAACAATATCATTAATTATGTATATGACCCAATCCAATGTTGAATCACCATACTGCTCATAGGCTACCATATCTGCTCTTTCACCATCTTTAATTACGTAACTATAAAAAGTTCTGTAATCATTTAATGAATTAGGTATGACTTGAGATTCAACCATCAAATTGATAGCTTTAATATTATTATATGTGGTATAAGGGTAGTAATTAAATAAAGCCATTTTTAGTTACTCGTACCAGCAGAACTGCCTAAGAAATCTGATCTTGTTCTAATATCAATTTCTTGGAAGCCAATTGAAATTTCTGTGACTACAGGATTACCGTCATTGAAGAATGCTATAGTTCCTCCACCTGAACTATTAATACTTATGTCCGTAATAAATGAATCATTAATATTTGGAAGAGTATTATTATCACCAACTACAAACTGTAATGTAGCAATATATGGGTATTCAAGAGCAAAACCACCACCAACAATTAATGGATGCATATAAGCTTTAATGTAATTAATACATTTATTTAACATGTTAGCTTCATCTTGAGAACGTGGTGATATTTTCCAAGTAAAGTGAAAGTTCTTTAACTTAACACCCTCAAAGATTGTGGTCAAGTGTGGGTTTCTTACCACACCAGCTTGTGATTGTGCCAATCTTCCAACTCCTGTATCAGATACACCAGGGGCCAACGCAGCAGCACTTGTTGCGATGTCTAATATTTTAGATGTTGAGAACCCACCACCAGCAGATTCTTTTTGAAAATCTTCCATAATAGATTTACCAGCACCTAATAGATCTTTTGGTGAATTGCCTAATAGATCCATGTTAACACCAGTAACATCAATATTATATTGGTCTTGTAAAGAAGTAGGCAATGGAAATCTGATTGAAGATTGCAGAGTGTTAGTAACAGGAGAACCAGGTTTAGGTCTGCTGTATTTTCTCAATGCTAATCTTGTATAGAATTTAGGTTCTTCTTTTGGGAAGTAGAAAGTATCCATTTTTACTCCTATAAATAACTTATATATTTATACGTGGAAAACAAATGTCATACAAAGGTAAATTTAGCCCTAAGAACCCTGAAAAATACAAGGGCAATCCCACCAATATCACTTATAGAAGTTTGTGGGAATTGAGGTTCATGCGTCATCTTGATAGTCATCCAAAGGTTCTTCAATGGGCTTCAGAGGAAATAATTATTCCTTATAGAAGTCCAAAGGATAATCAAATACACAGATACTTCCCTGATTTTTGGGTTCGTATGATGACTACTGAGGGCACAATAAATACTATGATAATAGAAATTAAACCAGCAGTCCAAGCTAAAGAACCTGTAAGACAACAAAAAGTTACTAGAAGATACATCAACGAAGTAATGACTTACGGTATTAATCAGGCTAAATGGAAAGCAGCTACTGAATTTTGTGCGGATAGAAAGTGGCAGTTCAAAGTCATGACAGAAAAAGATCTAGGATTGGATAAATTTTAATGCCTAACACTCCAGGTACGGCCAATTACCCACCGAAGCCTATTTTTATTGATATCCTTTCTAAGGGTAGAACAAGTAATAATGTTAGTGGCATGTTCAATGCTGGTTCTTTTGAAACACGTGATTGGTTTAGAGATAAAGCTTCTGAAGTTAGAAATGTAAAGATTGAATCCCTTATCAATCAGAATCAACACTATGCTAAAAATCAAGTTAAGCCAGGATTTATGTATCTGTTTAACTATGATCCTAAAATGAAAGAAGAGCTTCCTTATTATGATAGATGGCCTTTGATATTTCCTTTTAGTAGTTCTGATGATGGATTCCTTGGTATGAATCTACATTATCTTCCACCAATCTATAGAGCTAGATTAATGGATAATCTATATGGTCTTATTACTAATGAAAAGTATGATGAGACAACTAGAATAAGAGCTTCTTATAGTTTTTTAAATTCAGCAGCCAAGTATAAATATTTTACACCTTGTATTAAAAAATACTTGACGTCACATGTGAGAAGTAGATTTTTATTAATACCTGCTAATGAATGGGATATAGCTTTATTCCTACCATTACAAAGATTTGCTAAAAAAGGTGCTAATTTTGTATACAAAGATTCGAGAGCAACAATAAATGGCCTTTAATGTAAACGAAATTCTTGGTGCAGTTAATTCGGTTGGTGGACTTTCTAAGTCTTCTAAATTCCTTGTTAATATATCTTCACCATTTAATCCTAATAGTAGAATCAGCTTCTATTGTGATTCAGCTAGCCTACCAGGTATTGGCTGGCAGACTGATGAAATTAAACCTTCAGGATATGGTATTGTTCAGAAGAGACCAATTGGTGTCATATTTCAGGATGTTAATCTATCATTCTTTAACGATGCAGAAGGTAGAGTATTAAAATACTTTCATACTTGGATGCAGTCTATATTTAATTTCAATCAACAAACAAATCCTAATGCAACAGCACAAGGTCTTTCTTATAATACATTCCAATATCCATCAGATTATTATGGAACAGTTGAGATCGTCCATTTTGATGATACAGGATCTGATATTGTCACCTATACTTTAAATGAAGCATATCCGATTATTGTCGGTGATGTTCAATTAGATTGGGGTGCAACAGATCATCTTGTCAAGTTACCAATTACTTTTACATACACTTCATGGACTGCCGACACATTAGATGAAGGAACTATGGATGACATAACCGATTCTCTAGAAAATACTATAATGAACCAGCAATATGGTATCAATAATGAAGTAGCTTTTATTAGAGAATTATTAAATGTAACCTCACCTGTTATTATTAGAAATAGAACAAATCAACTGGCGGCACTTTTATCATTTATATAATATAAGGACATTTTGATATGGCACTACCTAAAATTAAACACCCAACATATACTATTGTTATCCCTTCAATAAAGAAACAAGTTAATATTAGACCATTTACTGTTCAAGAAGAAAAGCTTCTTCTTATGGCTAAACAATCTGAATCAACTGATGATGTCATAACAGCCATTAAACAGATTATTAAAAATTGTGTCATTGAACCTATTGAAGTTGATAAATTAACTACTTTTGATGTTGAGTATTTGTTTATTAAATTAAGATCAAAGTCTATTGGTGAATTGATTGATCTTGAATATAAAGATCCTGACACCAGTGAAGTTATCAAATTTAAATTAAATCTTGATGATGTAGAAGTGGTTTATAATTTAGACCATAAATCTAGCTTTAATATTCATGATGATATTGGTGTTACTATGCGTTATCCAACATTGAATGAAATTAAAGTTATTGAATCTTCAGAAGATGAAAAGACAACCCTACAGATTTTATTTAAATGTATTGATAAAGTATATGATAATGAAACAGTATACACAGATTTTACATCCGAAGAACTAGAAGATTTTATTAATAATCTTCCTATGGATAGCATGCAAAATATTAAAACCTTTTTTGATACTATGCCCTCTGTTGAACATGAGATTAAATTGAAAAATAAAGAGGGTAAAGTCAGGGAGGTAAAGATAAAAGGTCTAAGTAATTTTTTTACGTAATGACGGGCTACAGTAATATAGGGGTTTATTACAACACGCTCTTTACTTTGGTCCAACACCATAAATATAGTCTAACAGAAGTGTACGATATGTATCCTTATGAAAGAGATTTATTCGTTGAACTGCTTATTAACTATTTAAAGCAGTTAGAAGAAGAGAGCAAGAAGCGTAATGGCTGATAATAAAAAGAAGGTTGTGGCTGGCCGAGTTGGTACTGAGAAATTTTATTATGATGAAAAAGGCAACATAGTAGATAGTAAGGGCAAACCAGCCAGTGCCTCAGTTGTACGTGCTTTCTTAGCTGGCATTGAAGATATTCCAGCCCCCAATAAACCAGCAACAGGTGCACCTAAAAAAATAAAGACACCCACTTCAGGTGGAACAATAAATGGTAGTGGTGAACAGGTAGATAGACAACAAGCCAAAGGTCCAGGCAGCTTAGATAGTACTATTCAAAAGCTTGGTAAGAGCGTTGCCTCAGCTGCGGCATCCCCTGTAAAAAATGTGGCTAGTCTTATTGGTGCTGATATAAAACGCCAAACAGTTGGTAATTTTAGCCCTAAAGCTATTATATCGTCTACACTATCTACCTTGGGATTAAATAAAATAGTCAAGGCTGGTAAACCAGATACTCAAGTAGGTGGTGGGCGTACTGGTGGTGGACCAGGTAGCCTTATAGGGATAGTAAAAAATATTGATGAAACATTATCAGAAATTCTTAATGCTCTTGGTACACAATTTCGATTATCTAAATTTGATCGACGAAAAGTAAAAGCAGCTGCACCAGAAGGTGGTGGTGTTGAAGGTGGTAAAGCTGGCGGTGATGGTAAAAAAACCGGTGGTATACTAGGTAGTCTAGGCAGTGTATTTGAAGGCTTAATGGGTTTCTTAGAATTTATTAATGCACCATTATTATTATTAGTTGGTGTTTTAGCATCATTAAAAGCAGCTGACTGGGCTAAAATGTTTGGTCATTTAACTAAGTTGTTTGATGATTTGGCACAAGGTAAATGGTTCGATGCTTTGCTTGAAGGTATTGCATCAATTGGTGGCACTCTTTTAACTGGTCTAGGAAGACTAGTAGCCATTATATTAGATTCTATTGGATTTACAGACACTGCGAAATCATTAAATGATTGGCTTGATAGTCATGATATTGGACAAATGTATATTGATTTTGTTCACAATGCATGGCAGTTTATAAAAGACGCTTTTAATACTACTGTGGATACCGTAAAGAAATGGATAGATGCATCATTTAAAATATATGATGATATTATTCAATGGTTCACAGATACTAAAGATTATATAGTTGGTGCTTTTGATGATGCTGTTAATACCGTTAAAAAATGGATAAATACGGCATTTAAAATAGCGGATGATATTATTCAATGGTTTGTAGATTTAAAAGATGATATTGTTGGTGCATTTAATGATGCAACCGATGTTGTCAAGAGTTGGATAGATTCTACTTTCAAATTAGCTGATAATATTATAGGTTGGTTTAGTAAATTAAAAGATGATACAGTAGCTCTATTTACTGGATTCTCTGATGATATAACTACTTGGTGGAAAAATTTTGATATTGTTACTACCATAACTGATACTTTCCAAAAAGTTCAGGATATGGTTACTAATTATTTTGCAAGTGTTGGTAATAGAATCTCAGGTGCATTTACTGATATGGGTAAAGCCATTACTGGTTGGGTAACTTCATTAATACCTGATTGGGCTAAGAAATGGTTACCAACGTCAATGGGTGGTACACCGTCTGAGCCACCTGCTCAAGAACCAACAGCACCTCACATGTCTTTCAAAGAAGCTCAAATAGCTATGAAAGCTGGTAGTATAAGTGAAGAACAATTAGCTAAAGTAGCTACAGATAGAAACGCAGGTGGAGAGGTTACAACAGCTCAACCTGAAACACAACCACTTAGCGCTTTTGACACATCATCAGATAACATAGTAGATTTGTTAGAACAGATTCGTCTTGGTAAAAATGATGGTACCATACCACCTGGTAATGCTAAAGAAGCAATTGCAGCTTTGAAGCAAGGTAACATAAAGTTAGCTAAAATGTGGATGGATGTGTCGAAAGACACTACAGGTGGAGATCCTTTTTCAGGTGAAGATAAAGGAGGTGTGGGAGCCATTACTCCAGCTCAAAATCAATCAGGCGCTACTGTTGCACAAAGTTCTACTGATGCTGCTATTAATGCTAATGCTGCACCTGCTCCAGTCATCGTTACTGTGGGTGGTGCTGCTGGAGGTGGTGGTGGTGCTCCTTCTACCCCTAGAACAAGTTCAGGAGCTGTCATCACAGCTCCTGTTATGTCGCATATGGATAGAGCTACCTTTGGTAACTTTGACCTTGCTGGTCCTTAATCAGCAGCTAACTTCTTAAAGAAGCTGAGATCATCATCTGCATCATCATCCCAAGGTGCAGATGCTTTAGGTGCTTCCTTAGCGGGAGTGGCCTTCTGAGGAACAGGGAAAGCTTCATCTTCTTCATCCATTGAATTGGACTGTGATCCACCAGTATTACCAGTAGAAATACCAATAGCCTTTTCCAAACGCATCTTCAATTCATCATAAGATTTAAAGTGCTTAGGATCGAGAAGTTCCTGCAAAGAGTGTTCGCTCTTCCAGATGGTTTCCATAGCATCATCATCAGTTAACAATGGACCAGCTGAATCCAATTCAGACTTGTCATAGTTACGATAACCTTCAACCTGACGAATCTTCAACTTGAAGTTAGCACCATCCCAAAGATCAAATGGGTTGATAGCCTTCTCATCAGCAAATTGAGGATGCATAGCTTCATTAAGCTTATCAAAGATCTTCTTGCCATACTTATACAAGAACACCTTACCTTCGTTATCAGGACGAGTAGGATCCTTAACAACATAGATGTTTGAGAAGTAAGAAAGACGACGCTTCTGCTTACGAACTAACTCTTTATTAGACTCAATACCGGAGTTCCAGAGCTTGGAGTTGTATTCCGAGACTGGATCTGGCTTGCCAAGAGAGTTGAGGTTCTTTTCGATATACCAACCTCCAGTACCTTGAAACCCATGGTCCCAAATGCGTACGAAAGGAACGTCTTCTCCAATTGGAGCGGGAAGGAAACGAATGATCGCATAACCGTTGCCTGCTTTGTCAACGTCTGGTTTCCAGTACCTATCATCATTGTTTGGATTGTCCTGATTGTTGGCTGAACCTGAATTAAGCTTGTTAAGTTCTGAGGTTAGCTTATCGAAATTGGACTTGCGATTCTGCTTAAGAGCATCAAAATTAGTAGTCATTGTATTCTCCGTTGTGTTACGATGTGTACGATATATTAATTGTAGTCTACGATGTATAATACTTCAACTAAATTTATTACGAAGTATTGTACAGTATTTATCCTTTTCATACTGAAGGAAAGGATATAACTTCTTACAATTCAATGCTATTTGTGGCCATAGCACTGGATCTGTAATTTTCTTATTCCAGGAACCAAAGAATCTCACGCAGTCATTAATAATAATAAATGATTCTTTGGTTATCTTTTTTCTGGTAAGAAGTCTAAGGAGATGAGGATAATCACCATCATCGGGCACTTCAAAGTTCTTATCAAAATTCTCTAATAGATTATCAATATCATTTTCAAAGATGTAAGTTAAGGATTGTTTTCTTCTAAGAAACTCATTGTAGGCAACATCCTTATCTAACCCAAACAAATCTCCAACCCATACTTTTTTACCCTCAGCAAAATTAGCAACAAGGAATGTAATTGGGTCTTGATGTTTAGAAAGTTTATAGAACATGTACTTGTCTTTTCGAGATTCAAATGTAATCTCATCTGCTCTGACTTTTCCGTTATACTTAAAGTAGTCATAGCTTTCGGTAGTAAAGTGCATGCTGATTGCATTATATAATTTGTAAGCCTCAAATGGTGTCATATTGGCAATCTTGGAGTTCTCTTTAATAGATTAAGGGTCTCAGCTTCATATTGTATTTTTAATTTTAAAACAGTACTTTGTTTAATTAAAGCAGCTGCTGTCTCAACTTCAACATTATTTACTTCACAATAATGCATTACCGCTTCAAAAAAATCAATATTTTTAGTTGTAACTAATCTTTCGATTTCTTTAACGAAATCAGATGAGCTTTTTACATTAGTAATTTTCATTATTATTCCTTAAGGGATGGAGGGATTTCTCCCTCCATTTTAATAATTATTTGCTATCAACGAACTCTTTAAGTTCACTTGCTAAAGCCATAATTTGTTCATTAGTAGGGTAAGATAGTACATTAATAGCAGCTGTACGTTCAGCTGAATGTTCTGCTGTTGTTTCTCTAATGCGTTCCATGGCAGCAAAATAAGTATCGCTTAATTGGCCACGAGCATACTGAATTAAATCAAATCTAATTTCAAAAGGTGTTTTTGTCATTTTAGTCTCCTATGTGTTGTGTTTGTGTTTAAAGTGTAGTGAGCCCGTTATTTAATAGGGTGGAGCTCATACCCCAGACTCAATTCTTAAGCAGCAACTTTCATTGCGGAATAAGGAACATTGTCGTTAGATGCAGTTTTTGCATTTAGTTTTTTTTGCTTCAGTCTCAATCTTATCTTTATTGCACCCGTCGATCCCAATTCACCCCCATCAAAGATACACAAATAAAACAAGTATTAGTTGCTGTTCTATTTCTTGTCACCCTACCCTAAAGCAACGATCTCGCAGGATGTTCGTGTATCCATGGTGGAGGTGGGGGGTTTCGAACCCCCGTCCAGCATGCCTATTCCATTAGATGTCAACAACATCAGCATTATATTTATACTATATTATAAAGTAAAAAGCAACTATTAAACACCGTATTTTACTCTATATTGTTCTCTAATATCCATTAAAGGTTTTACAAAATTGTTTCTATATTCTTCAAAGATCTGAGGAGGTTCATCATCAACAGAAATAAGAATAACTATTCTACCAACAGGAATATTAAATCTTTCTTCATACATGATAGCATATGCTGCTGCTTGACAAAAGTAATTTAAAATATATTCTCTGTTCTTTGCTTTCTTTGCTGTTTTAAAATCAATGATAGCAAGCTTGCCTTTCCATTCAGCTACACAGTCTACTGTACCTGCCATCTTTAGGTAGTCGGAGTAGAGTCTTTTTTCTTGTAGACGGATGTTGTCAATGTTTCTATCCAACTCTGGCTTGAGCTGTTCAAAATTAATGGCATCATTAAAGCTATATTTACTGGCATCAATGTCATCATTATTAAGATAGTCTTCACAGAGTTGATGTATGCGTGTACCTCTAGTTGCTGCTTTGCTGCTAATTCGATTTGCTTCTTCATTACCAACTATAGCTCGCCATTTTTTAATTGCATCAAGACTCATTAATCCTGTTACGGTTGTCACTGATGGATAGAGAGCCCCGGCAGGGGTTTTATAATACCTACCGGGGTCTGCAGTTCCTATTTTATAGTCATTTACTTGTTCAAGGGTTTCACTCTCAAGGATCTCTTGAGGGAGGTGCGTGAAGTGCTTGCGCTGGGCTATAACTCGCTGCAGCATGGATGGGGACTCTGGAATTGTTTTCAATTTGTGTCTTCTTTATAATAAAGTCTTTAACAAGACCGGATCTTACAATATCATCTTGTTCCATTTCGATACATGAAAAATATTTTGTCATTCTATTAAGAATTTTCATGAATTGGAAAATACCTGATTTCTCATCATCCCATTTTAAATCAGTTTGTCTATAATCACCACAGAAAACTATTTTAGTATTATTACCAGCTCTTGTAATGATTGTGCAAAGCTCTTGGTATGTCATATTCTGACACTCATCAACTATGATAATAGAATTATCTAATGTCATACCTCTAAGGAAGGATGAGGTCTCAAAATTGATAATACCTTTTTGTTTTAGGATTTCGTAAGCATCTCCTCGGCCGTATAGTTCGGCGCATATTGATTTATAGGGTGCTTCATATATTTTAGATTTTTCAGCAATGGAACCTGGAAGGAATCCCATATCTCTGGAAGGAACAACAGATCTAATGATCATTACATTATGATAATCACGATAGTCTTCTACTTCAGATAAAGCCAAATACAATGACAAGAATGATTTGCCAGTACCAGGTAATCCGTGAACGAGAAGATTCTTACCGTTAATAAATTCTTTAAAAATTAACTCCTGGTTTTTAGTTTTTGGTTGTATATTTTTTAGTTCGAGGCTATTTCTTTGTTTCTGTTGTTCTTGACGCTTAAGTTGTTTATTGATTCTTTTTTCAGCGCGAGATATTCTTTCCATGAGGGCCTCTTGTTAATTTACCAAGTGTTGAGATAAATAATATTTTAACCAGGACACTCCATAATGACAATTCCTTTCACATATTTTTTAAAACATAAACAAACGGGGTTAAAATATTATGGCTTAAGATATAGAAAAGGTTGTAAACCTAGTGATTTGTGGGTAAAGTATTTTTCCTCCTCTAAAAAAGTGCAAGAATTAATTAAAATATATGGAAAAGATTCTTTTGAATATGAAGTAAGAAAAATTTTTACCGATTCAAAAAAAGCTATCGAATGGGAAATAAATGTTTTAAAAAAAATGAATGTTCTTAAAAGAAACGACTGGTTAAACGAAAGCGTTGCTGGATCAGTTATACATACACCATCTACTTTATTAAAAATGGGTAATTCAATAAAACAAACGTACATAAGAAATGGTAATAAAAATAAAGGTAGAGTTGTATCAGTTGAAACTAAAAATAAACAATCAGAGAAAAGAAAAGGTAGACCTAGTCCAAACAAAGGAAAATCTTGTCCTGAATCAGCTAAATTAAAAAAAAGTATTATTATGAAAAGCAAAATAAAAACTGAAGAACATAATAAAAAAAATTCTGATAGAGCTAAATTAAGAAAACGCATATATCTACCTGATGGTAAGTGGAAATGGGGTCTTAAAGATTCTACCATGTATTAATTGTACTTCTTTTACCGCTTGCCGTTTTAATTTTCTTTAACACATCACGAAAGCCAGAATCAGGCTTATGAAGACCTAATCTGGTTGGATCGGCGATATTAGGAGTGGTGATTTGTTGTTCAAGATGCGGGTTAGATTCTTTGAATGAATCTAACTCAGCCATAAGCATACTTTCAATGGTAATCTTTTTAGTCTTAGTATTATAAAATGTATAATTAGCCATTAAATTGAATACCCTTAGACGACCAATACTTTTGAACGTCACTCTTATTTAGGGGATCTAAGCCTTTAGCACGCATCTCTTCTTCAACAAGATCTTGCAAGTGTGCTTTTTCATTTAGATTTTTTGGGTTATAATACTCATCAATTACTTTAGTTGAGTCTGGTTTATTACTGTTCAACATCTGTTGTGACATTTAGCATCTCCTTAAGTTTAGGTCGTATACGCATTAATGCATCAGGTTCAAATTCCATAATAATTTGAATTGTCTCTGTAACACCTCTTTTATTACCTTCTATCCAATAGTAATAAGATATCACAGCTATAATAACTGTATAGCCAACAGCAAAAATAAAATTTTCCATATTATTGATCTTCGTCGTATGAGAGTAATCTATCTAGATTTTTTGACCTTAGAGCATTATCATAATTGCGATAATGTTTTTGACTGCGATCTCTTTTAATCTCTTTAAAGGATACGTTTTCTTCGTCAATAAATTTACTTTTCTTTTTCTTAGTATCGAAATTTTGATACTTGTCTACCTTGATAGTCATGCAGAAATTAGCTCCGGGAATGCTGCTGTTACAAGTTCTTTATTAATATTTTTATATGGGCTACTCTTATCTTTCATTGCTAAAAGAAGTAATGCATCATCAGCATTAACAACTTCTAACATCTGAATGAACAATTGTTCACGTCTGAGAGGTTTAAGATTAGGATTGCCTCCCTCAACGAACAAATAAATTTTATGTAATTCTTGAAGTAAAGCCTTAGGCTCATCATACATGTTAGGCCGATAAGGGGGTGTGCCCTCTGGCAATAAAAATTTAATATTTGGATCAAAAATATATCTTAAAATAGATTGAAGTGCATTATTTCCATTGACTCTAAGAGCCTCAATGCGATCTTCTTTTTTCTTTAAGTCATTTATTTGTTGTAGTATTTTAGACACGGATTGTATTTTAAATATAAAATTAGACATAATTAAAAATCACCAACGTTTTCCATAAGAAGTTTCAATTTGTGTGCAATAAAGTAATTAAAGAGTTTACCCTTATCCTTACCTGATTCACTTTCATATTTATTAATAATTTGTTCTTTGATGTTAGCAGGTATCTGGCTTAGATCAACAAGTAATTTGTTTCTCATATAGTTTCTATCAGCTACTGAATCCAAAAGAACAGCACCATCATTATAAATCTTATCAATCTTCTTCTGTGTTAATGGACGTTGTCTTGTGTTAGTAACAAAGACATTATCATCAGATAACACATTAGGAATACCATCTCCAGCATCACCCTTAAGGATATGCTCAAAGAGATACCTAGAAGGATTGTCATGAGTAATCCATTTCTTACGAACAGGATCATATTGACGAAGGAAATTGTAATTATGAAGTTGAATAAAATCTTTATCACCAGAGAGAACTAATACCTTTTGATAGTCGGCATATTGTTCAGCCAGGGTGGCAATAATATCATCTGCTTCAGCAGATTCAACTTGAATAACACGGTACGGGAAATTATCTTTAATCTCATTCTTGATCTTATTAAAAGTATCAAAGACATGAGTCCAGTTAATCTCAGAGGCATCTCTGCTCTTCTTACGATTAGCTTTATAATAAGGGTAGACTTGCTTACGCCAGTAATTTTTATCATCACAGGCAATAACCAATTCACCAAATTCATCACCGAACTTTTGCTTATAAGCCCGGAGAGAATTAACAATCATATGTCTAAACAATCCCTCTTCAATAGGGATATTAGTATGGTTGCCTAACTGCATCATCAGGTTTGATATCATTACCTGACTAAAATCTAATATAATCATAATATAAGGGTTCCAATTAATCTGTTACTATAATTATTATATAGGGTAAAGATTAATTAATCAAGGGCATTTTCTTCAATCATTCTATCAAGTTCATCTTTTGCTTCACCATTAATTGTGACACAGCTCTGAGCTATTTCTTGGAAAGCATGTGGGACTTTTTTAACAGAATATAAAAGGGATTTAATAGCTTCTTCCATAAAGACTATATTTTTAATGGCATCTTCATCTGGATTGACGTATATACCATATGACGAAAATACAGAGAATACAGCTTCAATAGCATCATCTGCTACTTCATCACAATAGTCTTTACGGATTTCTTCTAAGTGATCTAATGATTCTTCCAAATTAGCTGGAAATGTTTGGGAAGGATTTTTGGATGGGAATAGAATTACGTTGTCTGTCATTTACCTCACCACCTTTAAGAGGATCGTATTTGTATTTATCCGATCTGTAAAGCTGGTTGGTCCAGAACTGATATCATCCATAAGCTTACGTAGAATGATTTTGCCACCGGTAAGAACCTTCTTCAAGGTCTCTTCTGTCTTACGACCAATCTTTTTGGTTAATGAGTTATCCACATCGAAACCATCAATAGCAGTGCGCTTAATACTAAGCCCTGCAGGACCCCTAGCACGAAAGACCGTGAGCTTATTACTCTTAGTATCGAAAGTCCAAAGCTCTTGAGAACCAATAATCGTTGCCGGGTCAACCGATTGTAATTTATACTCATTGTAAGCCTTTAGGTATGTAAAGCTCTTCAGGAGCTTTTCAGTTGTAGGTGCCTTCTTCTTACGTGGTGCACGAGCCTTCTTGACATTACCAGAGAATCGACGACAATCATTCAACAGTTCATTAAGAGCTTGATGCTTCTCTTGCATCTGCTTCTTAGTATAATGTTCATACCCTTCTTTGTTACCATTAAGTACGGAAAGATACTCATCCACAAGAGGTTGATAATAATCCACAATCTTCGTGGAATACATGGCCGGAATCTCATTCTTCTGCAACCACTCATACATATTGAACTTCTCGTTCTTATCAAGAAGTTCTTCTACATCACCGAGGATATTATATCCACGTTCTTTAATACGTTCTTGAATATTAGGCTTATCAACAGGTTTCTTTTCTTCACGAACAACTTTCTCATGCTCCAATGCATTCAAGAGCTTGAGCATAGCATCACCTAACATCTCTTCACCTAGATCAACTCCTCGCATATGCAAACGGAAGATCCAGGCAGAAGATAGAGGTAAATGCATAAAAGGAATGGTATTGATTCTCTTAATGAGAATCTCATGCTTAGCTTGTTTCAGATAGTCATTGATATACTGACGTACCTCATCTTCTTCGGTCATCACATTATACCAGTTGAAAGATCTGATGAGTTGAACCTTATCAATCTTACCCTTGTAAGAAGGTTCCTCACCCAGATACTTCCAATTGACCAAATAATTTTCACTCTTGGTCTTACGAACAGTCTTTGACTTCTTAGGCTTTGCTGTCAGAAGACTTTTAGATGCTGCCTTAGCCATTTACCAAATTCCTTAGATTAGATTCTTGTTCTAGCATCTCTGCCGCTATAAGATAGTGTTGTTCAGATTTCAACAGCTCTGCCTTAAGCTGGTAGATTTCATTAACCAGCCGTTCATTGGCCAATTTCTGACCAAGATACAACTCATACCATTTATCTGCATCGTCCAAAGCCTCACGAAGATCTTGATTCATATTAACTCCTAATTGATTTGAGTTTTAGGTTGAGATAAAGATGGGCAATTTTCAAAGAAGAATTCTGAGAATGGGGTATTTTGAATATATTCATTTTGAGGTAAGATTTGAACTTGATTAAAGGATGAATCCAAAATGTATTCTAATTGATTTTTTTGGGATTCTGAAAGAAAATCTGAGTCCAAAATTTGATCCAAAATATCAATAAGAAAATCTGTATTATCTTCGGTAGAAGGTATTAATTGAGTAAAGAATTTAGATTGATCTTTAGACATTTTTACTCTCCTTTTGCTCATTCTATATAATACGATATTTTGATAATAAAATCAACAAAAAAAAAGGTCAAGGATATCAACGGTATATTTGTGATAATATACCGTGATTTATTAATAAAAATGTAATGTAATGATTAGTTAAGACTTAATGACTCTAACAACAAACGCCATTCGTCTTTCCTCTTTTCCCAGCTATAAAAATAATCAAAATATTGCTTTTGAAAATCAAGATACGGATCGGTTCTACCTTGATTCTTTTTGATTGTTTCAATAGCATGATTCAATGAATATAGGAATTGAACAGCATGGGCTGTCTTATTCTCATTGAAAGGATACATGATGGCAAAGTTTGAGCACGTCTCTGGTAATGCTGCAAAATTAGGACACACTACTAAATTCTTCGCTGACATAGCCTCAATAACAGATAGGCAACTGGTTTCAGGCCAGATAGAAGGATAAGCATAGATATGAGATTTTTTTAAGGCTTCCCTAACTTCACTATTAGGTTTAGCTCCATGATATGTTATCTTTGGATTATTCCTGCAACGATCAAACAATAACTGGAAAGGTTCATCTCTCTGTTCCCAACCATAGATACTAAATGATGAATATACATCTAAGTGAAGATTATCATGAACATTGCATAATTCTTCAAAGACAGGTATCAAGATCTCTAGACCACGATGAGGTGTGGTATGATAGATGAGATTAACTGTTCCATCGTATTCTTTTACATCAATATCAATAGGCTCAATAGCATTCTTGATAACAACACAATCTTCATATGGAACACCTGACATAAGGTTGTATAATTGCATTTGCCAATCAGAGACAGCAACAATTTTATCAAACCGTTTACGTAGTTCAGGATTTTTTAAATGTTCTGATTCGGGGTCGTTAGGAAGATCATGAAGCCAAAGTACATGCTTCTTATTAGGATCCAATTCTCTAACGCGCGATGGTATAATTTGAAATTTATCTAATAAGTCACTAGATAATGAATTATGCAGACGGGCTTGCATAAGCTCAGTACCACCCTGAGCTTTCATATTCAGTTCATTTTTTTCCATAATATAAAATCCATAATATAATTAATCTTTTTTTTCTTCTCTTACTATAAAGCTTGGAAGTTTAAGACTCACTTTTTCATCTTGTACACCCATCAGAAGATGTGCTGCTAGAGATAATATACTCCATGAGCAAAAACCACAACCCACCGCTATTGCAATTACATTATCATTTGAAGGTAATAAATTAAACCACTCAATAACGATGGGTGTGAAGACTATAGCAGTTATAGTGCTCAATCCAGATCTAACAGACGCATCCCAAACATTACAAGGTCTATAAAATGTCATGAACGACACTCCGCCAACTAGTCCAGCTAAACCTGTTATCATCTTTGTTATAAGAGATGATGATAAGGGATCCGACATGATTATACCTCAGTAAAATTGCTACTGAGTTTATTTATGAATTTCCAACACTGAATCTAGACGGAAGGAACGCCATCCATCGCTATCAATATCCCATACTGAAAGGATATTATCATTAACGGGTTTTTCTCTATCAGTTTTCTTTTCACTTGGTTTAATAAAAGATTCTGATAAAGTGCATCTCATGGTACGTTCTGATCCATCTACCTTAGTAAATTTAACAGCAATAATACCAGTATGTAGCATATTCATTAGATTTGATTTAGATATGGTCTGCATGTCCACCTGACGTCTCCTCAAGATATTCTTTCAATTCATCATAACCACCAATGTACTTACCGTTAATTTGAACGATAGGCACAGTACGAACTTCTGGAAAACTTTCCAAAATTAAATCTATTCCAACATCTTCACCAACTGAATAGTAATTATAAGGAATATTTTTATTATCTAAAAGATTCTTAGCTGCAACACACCATGTGCAGTTAGGTTTTCCATATACATTAATCATTAGAAGTCATCCTAATACCTGTATCCTTTTCTGCCCTCTTCCATGGGCCAAAAGCAGCAGGGTGGGTACCTTCAACACGAATAAAACGTTTATTAGTCTCATTCTTGTTTGGATTAGGAATAGTTACCATAACCTTCTTACCACGTGCCCAAACCTTAAGCTTGTTAAGAATTTTATCTAGGTCAGATTTTTCACGATGCATAGCTTTAACAGTATCTTTGGAGACACTATCTCTCTGACCTTTAGATGTATATTTTGCTCTTTTTGCTTTACCAGCCATAATTTACTTTCCTTCTGCAACGTCACATATTCTTTTTTGGGTTATTTTAGCACAAGCTATACATTTAAAATATAAAGTACTAAATTTAGAATCAATATGATTTTGAACAAAATCTATCAATATCATACTTCGATCACCAAGCCCGCAGGATGGGCAATTACCAATAACAACTGGTAGATTGCTACCACCCTCATTTGCTATTATAATATCATTACTTTTTTGCTGCACTCTTTTTTGTCTTTGATGTTGTCTTTTTTACAGTTGTCTTAGGCTTTTCTACCTTAGGTGCTTCAACAACCTCAGGAACTTCAGGAACCTTATTAGGGTTCTTATCTGAAACAGCCCACTGCTCATCAGTCAATTTATGAAGACCTACACAGTTACCAGTTGGTGAACGACCACAGCCACAAGGGATAGGTTGAACAACCGGTTGTGCTACTGGTTGCTGTGTTGTGGTGTCAGTAATCTGTCCATTGACAGTAGGTTCTTCACCAGTGAACCATTTTTTAATTTTATGCCAAACCATTTTTTTTCTCCTGTTCAATTCCATACTTACATAAAAAATAACTATCAATAATATCTGATGAAGGATTCCACTGTTTATCTGTCATCATCAATTTCTTTTTGATATAATAATTTGTTTGTTCCTCAAAGCAGTCTTGTAACATCTGCTTATTGGCGTTGCCTTTACCTGTTGCAAATTTCTTAACAACAGTGGGGGCAACCATATAATATGTATGTTTTCTTTTCCAAAGGTAGTGTTTTAATAGACCAGCATTCTCAGCTATATTAAAGACCATACCAGTGGAACCCATTGAGTAACCTTCTAAGTATATAATATCACCCTCTTTTAATTTAGTCAACACCCAACTAGTAATATTAAAAAAACGTTCCTCATTGGTAAAATAGGAAGAATGAAGGTCTCCCTGTATATTATCAATATCAATATTATATTTTTTAGTGTCAGTTAGAAAGTAAAACTTGCAAGCTTTTAAACTAAAATTATCACTATCACAAATACATATACAGGGAGATGATAGACTGTAGTCTATCCCGACAATCCTCATTGTTTATTCATCATAATCGTAAGTATCATCGGTATCATGATCTTCATCTTCTTCGTATTCCTCTTCATCATCTTTTTCTGAGAAATACTCTTCCCATACTGAATCAAACGCATCATCGTATCCTAAGCATTCTTCTTCAATACCTTCACGCTCTGTATGGTCAGAGGCTTCTAAGAGGCGCTTGTAGATTTGTTCTCTAGCACCTTCGTCTTTCACTATCTCTGAAACGACACTAATTAAAAGTTCCCAATCCATTTAATTTGTTCCTTCTCTGCTTTAATTCTTTCATTACAGCCTTACGTTTATCATTATCATACGTACGCCACTCACCAATTTCAATTGTTGTACGACCACATACCAGACAGTACTCATCATTAGTATCAAGCTGGCATGTATGTCGACACGGACTTAAACCATTATCAAAATAACTCACAGCCACCACCCACACAAGCGGCGGATCCAATGGTATCTACATCTATATATTTAACTTCTTTGAGCTCATCTTCCCATTTAATGTCAGTAATGGTCTGTTGAATCTTTTCCCACTTATGTAGAAGATAAACATCCTTAAAGCAATATTCAGTCTTTTTAAGATCGCCACTAAAATAGTTAGTAGCAAACTTCTTGAAACGACGAACCCAATCTTTCTTAAGAGTGTTCTGATGATTATCAGCAGAAAGATCTTCACCCCAACCATTGGCAGTCATACAAGCCATCCAAAGGTTATCAAAGCACTTAAGAGCTTCAACAATAATACCAGAAGCCATAATAGCACCTGCACCATACTTTTCAGTAAGCTGAGCAGCATTCAATACTTCTGTGTTCGGGGCTTGATAGTAATCTTTATCACCAGTCATAGGTAAGAATGAAATGCCTGCAAAGTAATCTTTATTTGCAAATACATACTCTTCAATCTCATCCCAATTATCTACAATAACCGTATTAGATACGTTATGGCGAATACCAGGATGTGCACATTTATCAATATTTGTACCAGCATTTACCCAATGTTCTTGAGCTTTCTTAATAAGATCAAGATGCTTAACACCAATCAATTCATCCTTGAAGATTGAACCTTCTTTAGCAACAACTGGGAATGAGACAACATAATCTGTCTTACCTGATGACCAAGCAGATTCTTCAACCATATTAGGATTAATTCTCTTGATGAGCTTAGCCACTTCTGTATCTTTATTCAATTGAATATTGCGAATATACATTGGAGAGTGATCAGCATGAATACCAGAGGCAGTCATGAGAAGTACAGAAGCATTTCCAGAAGGCTTAACACAAGTAGTACGAGCAGCAGCATTAATGCCAAGTAAAGCTGCAACCTCTGCGTTTGTATCTTTAACAATTTGGGCACCTCTTTCTAGAATATCAGCATCAAATAGAATCTTTGGATTGTTCATCCATCCAGTAACAGAAACACCAAGAAGCGCTTCACGATCAAAGATCTTCTTAGAAGTTGGTGAAAGAAATTTAAAATCTGTGTAGCCAGCTTGTAGTGTACCAAGGATGGCTCCTGCACGACAAGCCTGATAGAATGTTTCTTCATCGTCACACATACCACCATTAATTTCAGTAAGGTTACAACCTTGCCAACCTGATTGCCCATCGATCTGAGGATACATGCCAATTTCAACACAAGGATTGGTTGTGATATCTTTATCATCAACGAAGAAGAATCCAGGCTCACCAAACTGCTTAATTGAAGTCATTAAGCTAGCAAACTGTTCTCTTGTTATTTCATTACGAACAATGACAGCTGAATTGTTAGAGCGACCACGTTGTGGATTATCAATATACCAATTACCAGTTTTAGCTCCCGCCATCTCATTATCGTTAGGAGAGAATAAACAGATAGTAGCTGAACGGCGAACACCACCAGCCAATACAGCATCAGCAGCGTGCATAACAATATCGTAGACATGGATTGGCCTCAAAGCTGCAGTCTTCTCATGAAGAGTAAGACCAGTTAGAATATACTCAATACGATCAAGTGAGCGACGAAGAGGATCTGGACCAGGAGCTTTGAATCCACCAGATATCTTTGAGCCCTTTGGACGAACCTGTGAAAGATCAAAGTAAACCTTGCGACCAGAGTATTCTGGGTACTTAGCATTTTCTGTAAAGAACGACGAAAGAAGAACGTCAAGTGAAGTAGCCCAACCTTCAACAGAATCTTCTACAATGTGAACCTTTGGTGCTTTTGTACGATGAATAATCTTTGGAAGCTTATCAATATGATGCTTCTGAACTGAGAACCCAGCTCCTGCTCCACACAATAGAATATAGAATACTTCACCGAAGAATGCTGGACGATCAGCATAAGAAGAAGTACAATTGTACATACGCATCTGATGCTTCAAAAGCTGATCACCACCAAATTGTAGAGAACGCTGAGCACCAAGAACTAATTTTTGTTTATAAGCAGAGGTAGCCTCATCAATATAAGACATGAGCTTTGAAGACATCTTGTCTGCATAGAATCCCATGTGCATTTTAATAACACGATCAACAGCTTCATTCCAAGTCTCATATCTTCCTTCATCTTCAACGTATCGAGCATATCCTTCATAAAACTTGGCATCTGATAAAAGTTTCTTTGCATCTCTATAAGTAGTCATGTTATTATACCTCTTTTTCTTGTTCTTTTTTCTTAATTGTAAACGAACCGTCTTTATTATCAATCCATTCTAAATCATCATTAGTAGTCCAACCCAAAGCAGCAATATCTGCCAACATATCGTCAGGGAGAGGAATATAAAAATTTCCTTCTCTAACATCAAATTGAATCTGGACTATAAATTCTTTCATATCTTTCTCCATTGTTGAAGCATTATCTTTGCAGTTAATCCTTCATATGTATTAGCGTCAATAATATGCTGGATAGCTGCCCCCGAAAGATCAGCTTTCAATATCATATCGTTAATGTCTTTTTCTTCTATATTGGACGGCCAAATGCATACTTTATATCCTTGATCAATAGCCTTCTCAATTTTCTTCACAATCTCTTTATTACGTGGTTCATTATCATAGATAACTACCAATTTATCTCTTTCAGCAATATTACTCAATACCACATCAGAACCTGCCATAGCCACGCAATTATCAAGGAAT
>Ga0164297_10000612_pt1 | contig 43239 bp, 28 predicted proteins | sample GEODES058metaG_FD_113539 | JGI IMG/M metagenome (GOLD analysis project Ga0164297, IMG submission 113539) | Dystrophic lake water microbial communities from Trout Bog Lake, Wisconsin, USA - GEODES058 metaG | ecosystem: Environmental > Aquatic > Freshwater > Lake | place: USA: Trout Bog Lake... | reverse complement strand
GCTGGTTCATTTGTTCTTAATAATGCTAATTTGTTAACCCCATTAATAGGGAAGATATTAACTTGATAAACATAGTTACGAACTAATGGATCATTATCAGCAGCAAATATAATTCTTTGACCATACTCTAAATAAATTCCGTCAATCATTATTGTAGCGGTTGATGAATTACCAACAACGGTAGTTCCTTCTATTGTATTAAAAGCATCTACAGTAGTAGTATCAATCAAATCAACTGGAGGAATTGCAACTGATCCAAAATTATAAAGTTGTATATTTGCATTAAATTCAATAATAGGGCGTACTGCTCGTTGTGACGATGGATATTTTATTGATTGATTATTAAGCCCTGCACTGACTGCGATAACCTCTGCACTGACCCAACGATTATATCTAGACCAAGGGTTTCTATCAGTACTTGCACGATTGATAGTTACATACTCAGGAGTAATAGGAATATTTCTATTATTATCAAAACTAAATGTATCGAAACCTACCGAATCAAAAAAATCAGAATCTGTTGCAGCTATAGATTCGGGAGTAATCAAACTATCTAGTGGTACTAAAACTATTGATGTACCTGTGCCTTCAACAAAAAAATCTTTATATCGGTAGTTAGATGAAACGCCAACACCGCTAAAACTAACTAACATACCATTCAATAAAGTTACATTAGTTCCACTAACAGTTACCGTTGCTGTAGGATTTCCTATAATTAAATTATCAACATCTAAATGATCTTGATCAATATCTATTAATGTAGAACCTGTTGGTAACCAATAATAATTTTCATAGTTTACTAATTTGTCCCAATCAATCTCTGGATAATAAGAATATACTTGACTTCTAAACAATCTATCAAAATTATCACCTAGCCCACCTTCTACTGATATTTCATTTACTAGATCATCTATTGCAACTACTGATTGAACTGTACTATTAATATCATATGTAATTAATGCAGGATCTAATTGATATGCTTGTCTCAATGGGGATGATTCAACAATATAACTATCGCTTGTTGAATACGTTGGAGTAGCAGTAGAACCAATATAAGCATTTAACCGCTCTAGTTGAGCGGGATTAATTAACTGATCAATTGTACTTGATAAAAATTTAGAATTTTTAGTTGATTGAAAGTATATGGGTAGTAACGTTACTGATTGAATTGTTGATGTTGTCATCTTAACTTCCAGAACTAATATTCATTTGTGCAGCTGTTGCAGCAGTAACCACCTGTATATTAGCGGCTGTAGCTCCACTAATAAAAATCTCATTGCTTTGGCATGCTACCTCATATAAATTTCCAAAATTATTATTATTTGGAATTATTAAAAAGTTTGTAATATTTGGGGTTAATAAATTCATTACATATGTTGAAAGTTCACTAAAGTAAAAACTTTGACCAAAATCCCAATTTTCTAAAGCAAAAAAGTTATTAATTGCATCTAATATTTTGGAAGTAATTGCATTGGTACTTAATGTACTTGAATCACTAATTACTGCTTTAAATGTTGCTTGTAAATTTTGATCTGCGGTATTACCAAATAAAACTTTGTAAACAGCAGGTTGATATATAATTTGATCGCTAATTGATTTAATTGGCTCTAAACTAGCAGAGTAATTATTTTCTAATGACTGAGTTGTTGGTGGTAAAGGTTTAGTACCAGTTCCCGTTAGTAACCAATTTCTAAAAGATGCATCATATTCAGCAGTTAACATATAAATTTCAATAATGTTACTTTTAGCAGGGTCAATTCTAACTTCATTACTAGGATTATGTTGGTACTGGAATCTTAAACCACTGCGTCCAGGAAATATAGTAGGGCTACCGTTAAGCATAACAGTAGTTGTATTTCCACCAACTATATTTTGGAACGCATCAGGATTAGTGATAATATTAAATTGATCGTTATTAGTAATTGCATAGGGACTTACTATTACCATGGAAGGATCAACATAGCCATCGGCTTCTACTAAATTTCCATCAATTTGCCATGCATAATCATAAGGTAATGCAAACCCTGTAGTTGGGTCAGCGTTAATTGATAATACTGTAACTGTATCTTTAACAACTGTATTAGTTGTATAATCAAAATTATCTGTATTTTCACTTACATAAAATCCAGTTTGATTTTCACTTTGGAATATATAATCAGTAACTTTGGCAGTAACAATATAATGATTAGATAAAGTATTCCAATCAAATAAGACTAACCAACTTGCATCTCTGTTTAACCCAGTTGTATCCCCAGCATATTCAAACATTTTTGATAATCCATTTACTGAGGTGTCATATGCTGTATCTAAATTAGATCCAAATATAAAAGACCAATTACGTGTTGCAATATCGTATGTCAAACCAAATGTTTGATTAATTAAACACAAATTAACAATATTACTTTCAAAGTCATATGTTAATGTATTTGCAAATGCTGGAACAATTTCTACAGGAACTGCGCCAGTAGGAATAAAATTTGTAAAAATAATTGGACCAGTGCCATCGCTTAGTGCACCTAGTCCATTGTTAGATCCTGTACCAATAACTTGTTGTACAGTTGTCCAACGATATTGACTAGCATTATAAGTTTTAGTTGATGTTATTGTACCATCAGGTAAAAAATATTGTATTTGCTGATTAACGGTTAACGGTGCAGCAAACTTAATTAATGCTCCTGGATTTATATAATACGCAGGATAATCCATTGATGAAAATATCGGTCCTACTGACAATGGATGTGAATTTATTCCATTAGTAGTTCCTGAAAAATATCCACGACTTTGACCAGTAATGTTATTAACTGAATTCCATACATAACCCAACTCAGCTGGCACAACAACTGGTTCATAAGAACGATAATTGTCAAAATAAAATGATGACAATCTAGGTCCTGCAATAATTGGTTCTAAATATGTTTTAATTGCAGCCCATATATCATTCTGTCCACTAAACTTAAAAGTAAAAGAAGTACTAGTTGTATTTTTAGCAATTATTCCATCATCTGCAAAAATATTAGTTCTGCTATATTTTCCACTAACATCACTTAATTCAAAGTACTTACTAATTCCACTATTAACTCTGTTAACACTTTTAATTTTAATAACATTAGTTGTATATGTTAGCGGTGCAATGTTATAATCTTCACCAGTAATCATACGGTTTTGTGTATAATATGCTTGTGGAGCGTTTTGTACTATACTGGCATTAGTTTCAGCAGGCGCACTATTTGTTACTGTATATTCTAAACTCAATACTAATGTCAGTGTTTGATTTAGCCCTTGCTTGTCTACATATGGAATTTGAATGACAACACCTGACATTTGATCAGCAGCAATGGAATAAGTTCCGCCATTACTTTGACGATAAAATATTTGGAATTGTCCATTAGGTAAATTACCAAAACTACCATCAGAAAAATTAATATCAATTTGATCTTGATCTCTTGTTCTTAGACTATAGATGTTTCTATCTTTTTTACTCAGACTGTTATAAATTACATTGTTTCCGCTAATTGCAGGAACCTGTGACCATAATGTTGAATAATTTCCATTAGCATCTAATTGCCACAACCAAACATCAGAATTATTAATGTTGTTGACATTAATTCCAATAATTTCGTTTGGTACTGGATTGTTAATTACAAAACTACTTACACCCAATGTACCTTGTTTGAATAAAGCAAAAAATCCTGTATTAGGACTTCCAGAACCTTGATTGTCATTTTGATATATTAATTTTACGGTATTTCCTGGTACTGGACTATCTTCGTAAATATAATCTTGGCCAGAAAATGTAGCAGGTATAATTTCAAATTCTGTATCTGTTCCGTTTATGTTTTGAGTAAAACCATATGCAGGTACATCAACATTTGAACTATTAATTATATATTGTTCTGTAAGTATACCGCCAACAGTTCCGCTATCGTTAGGAGTTCCAAATACCATGCCGGAAGGCATAGCACTATTAAGAATAGTTAAAAATTGTTGGTACCAATTAGGGTTTGTTGGATCATTCCATACAATAGTATTATTAGCTAAATTTACACCTGTTGCATCAGAGACATTACCAGAAGTAGCAATTGCAGATATTTTTAATAATCCACTGGCAGGAACATTACGTTTAGGTATATAACTTACTAACTGTGCTAGTTGTAATATACTGTCTCTGCGTTGTGCTGTTTCTAAAAAGTTTTCACGAGCATTTAAATCAATACGAAAACTTAAATTTTGTCCTAGATAAGCAATTAGCTCAACTAATGCAATATATTCACTGCTTTCAATAAAATCATTAAAATCTTCAGGATAGTTTTCTTGAAGATACGTAATTAAAATACGGCGTAATGTGTCAAAATCGTAACTTTGAAACTCCGCATTAGGGAAAGATTGGTATATTTTTTTCCAATCTTCGGTTACTAGTAGTTTTGAATTTGTTGCAGGAATAGTCATAATTTTTACTTTATACCATATTTATAGTAGTCATAAACTGGGTATTTTATTGTTGTTGTACTGACAAACCAGTTTCTTGATTGAATGTTAGCAGTAAATTTGAAGATTGATTTGTGCCTGCTAGTTGTAATGTTAATTCAATGAAATACCCTGAAGGTTGTTCAGTTAAATTAATTTGGGTAGGGATTACTCTTGGATCACTGGTGCATATAGTATTAATATCGGCCGCCAATAATTCATATGTTTCATCTGTTAATGGTTCCATTATAAGATCCCATATAATAGTACCAAAATTCGGAAGCATTACTCGCTCGCCTTTTCTTGTTTGAAATTGATTTATAATATCTTGTTCAATTAAATCAAAATCATACAGTTTAGAATTTGTGTTAGAAATATCAACGCTACTGAATCCAACATAAAATTGGCTTGTTTTAGGTGCTTGTTGATAAACTGCTCTTGCGTTTGTAATTTCTAATGATTTGTATGGCATGGTAAAATATTTATTAGTTAATTTGTCCGGTTCTAATTGGGGTACCAGAAGAATCAGTAACAAGAGGCCCAGATACTGTTGTTAAAAAGTTAGGATCTTGTTGTAAAGAATTTGTTATATTTTGTAAAAAATATTCATACAATGCTGTTTTCTTAGCAAGTATATCAGGAGTATTATATCCTACAGCATTTAAGGCCGCTTGAAAATACCTAGGATCATTTTGAGATACCTTTACTCTATCCAGCAAATATAATACTGCTGATTGAGCACTTATACTTGGTGTCGTTAATATATTAGGATTATCAATTAATGATGTTGGCGTTTTTAAACATTGATTATCGCACAACAAATGACTGTATCTTTCATAGTTTGCTCTACCAGTTAATTGTATAAATCCCCTACCTACAAAAGCCGCACCGTCACCAGGGTTTGTATTACCTAGTCCTTTTCCTTTAGCAGATTTATATCCGTATAAAAATTCAGGCAATGCATTATTAGGATTTCCTACATACTGCTGTGCTAATGCTCTATCCCCGTTGAATACTGATGGAAATACTTCAAGTAATCTATCTGCTGTTTTATAATTAAAACTTTCTACCGCAGGAGTCCATTGGCTTTCACCACCAGTAATTCCTAAAAGAGCTGCTACTGCATATTTTCCAGTCAACCCCAAAAAAGCCGCAGCTTTTCTTAATTCCACTATTCCGCTTTTTTGTTGGATTGCTAGTGTCATTTTTTAGCCCCTTGGAAATAATCATAAAGTGATGGATCAATTTTATTTACTACAGTAGGTACATCTGGGGAGGGTAAGAAACTATTTGTTGATGTACTGTTAGAAGTTCCACCAGTAATTGTTTGTACTGCTCCTCCTCCAGCTGCAACAAAGGCTGGAGTTGTAGTAAACACAGCTTTAGGAGTACCGTTATTTCCAGGAATAGTAGTACCAACGGACGCATCTGTTTTTGCTAGTGTAAAGTCAAATGGGTTCGAACTTTCATGCTGATCCCACGGTTCATGACTAGGTATACGTTGCATAATTGAAGATATATTAGGTGCTTTATAAAAATTGCCTGCCCAAGGATATGCCGTTGAACGTTGTGGTACTGAGAATAAATCTAAGGGTTTAGGTGCATTAACATCGGGAGGACTAGCAGGTATTGGATCAGTTGCTGGTCCTGCATTTTGACTTAATATTGCTGCTGATAATGTTATAGATTCGCCACCACTAATAGAAACATCTACATTTGATTTGATTGCCATAATACCCTGGCTTAGAATATTAACCTTACCAATATTACTGATATTGTAATTTCCGCCAAGTACATTGTTACTGTCATATGTTATACTTGATCCATAACTTCCACCAACTGATAATTTTGTATCATTATCAGATGTTACATTAAAATCATTCATAGTTCTTAGTAACATATCATTTACACTAATAGCATTTAAATTATTTCCACTATTAATATTAATATTACCTGATCCACTAGCTATGTTAAAATTCCTACCTGCTTCTAAATTAAAATCTCTATCAGCTCTTAAATTAAAATCACCTTTAGTATGGATAGAAACTGAATCTTCTGCATAAACATCTATTTTTCCTGCGCTTGTTAATTCTATCCATGCTGTACCTTTTGCATTAGCAATATAAATTAAATCGTTTGTGTTATGTAAAAGTATTTGATGACCTGTTCTTGTTCGTATTCTAACTAATTCATTTTGTCCATTAGCATCACCATCATCCATAACAAACGTTGTTCCACCTAATCGACTAACTGGTGCTATAGAACTTTTTGTATAACCAATAGGTTTCTTTGGTCCTTTGGGATCTAAAGGTCCAGGTGTACTAATTCCAAATACTCCACTAGGAGTTTCACGTCTAGCACTACTAGAAGTTAACCCACGTATGTTGTCTAACAACAATCCTTGTTCTAATAATCTATCAGCAAACGGATGAACTGGCTTTGGTTTTTTATCAACATTAGGATCTTTTAATAATTCAGTTAACTTGTTATACTCTGCAACAGGGACATTTTTAGTTCCATATTTTTGTTGCTGGGCTGACGTCATGTTTGATGTTGACGTTGATGCTAGTCCAGGAACCATAAAATTTTGATATGTATCTTGAACTGACCCTATCCAAAAACATTGATTGGGGTCTTGATTTACAAACATAATGATAACTCTACTACCTATGTCAGGAGGTATCATCCAAAATCCGTAACTCTTTTGTACATCATTAAAATCTTTGGCATTAGTACCTTCGTGTCTAACAGACGTAGCTCCATGAAATGGGCTTAGGTATTGGGCAATATAAGTTTCGCCTGGATTTGTTAACGAGTTTTGTATACCATCTTTTACAGAAACTTCTAAACGTCCCATTTTTAAAGGATCTAGATGATTCGTTATTTCCGCAATAAAGGGACCTGAACTTTTTGGTTTAATTCTCGCTCGTTCTTCAAATGCCATTTTATTATCCTTGCTGTTTTATTGCATCAATTAACGGACTTGTATTATTACTATTACTTTTACTACCAGCATAGGTTACAACTGATGTAGGTATTGCTCCAGGTCCGCTATTACCTAATTCAGTACCAATAGCATTTTTTAATCCTTCCACAGACGAAGAATTTCCAGATGCTAAGGATGCTAATGCTGATGATGATTGTATCTTATCCGAATATACTGAATAATCTACAGGGGTTTGTGTATATGATTTTGCCAACGGATCATTCAAGCTATTTAATGTAACAGGATTTACTCCATTAAATCCAGCATTTGTTACCCCTTTTGCTGCCGGTGGAATAGGTGGTAAAGATTCAATTGCAGATTTGTTTAATGAATCTGTTAATACTCCTTGATTTGCAGCTGTTTTCATATTAACATTTGGAGGTATAACTTGATTTAATTCATTTAAACTTACTATTTGTCTTGTTGATAATAGATTATTACTACCAAGTCCACTAATACCGCTAGCATTAACCCCAAATATTTTTGCTGACGCTAATGATCCATTAACAAAATTATCAACACTAGCTTGTGCATTATTAACTGCACCAGTTATATTATTTGCAGCATTTAAAGAAGCGTTACTTAGAGGCGACGTTAATGCACTATTGGCTTTTGTAATTTGATCAGATAAGTTTTGTCCGGCGTTTGCTACTGTGGGTAATACACTACCATATACCGATGTTGCTGCATTTACGGAAGCGGCAGCACTTAGTGCTGAACCTTGTGCGGCATATAATCCATTAGCACTGGCTCTAATACCTGTTGCATATTGGTTAACTCCGTTAGGCACAATCCCATAAATTGAACTAGGCAAATTACCTGCATTATTTTTTGCGCCAGATACTGCACTAAGATTTCCACCTAATCCGCCAGGACTAGTTGCGTTAAGTGCAGATACTTGATTTGCAGATAAATTTAAAGTACTAACTCTACTTCCTGTTTTTCCATCATTTGTAGTAATAGTGTCTTTTGGACCAGCAGGACTTGAATCTTGTTTTTTTGTATCTTCTGGATCAGGAGTTGACCCAAATTGAGAATTTAGTTTATCTTTAGTTTGATTTGAATTTTGTGGCTGTCCTGGCACTCTTAATATTTTAAGAGTTTGTTTAAATAATCCGTTTTTAAATTCACTTCTAACTTCAAGTACTTTATATACTCCACTAAAAGATATTAACTGTCCATCAAAATTCATGAAGCCATTAACTCCATGTTCAGTAGATGGGGCATTAATATCTACAGGATTTCTAAAATTAATATTAATGAATACTTCACCAGCTGTTAATGCAGCTTCTCCATTACCAGCTTCTTTTCCAACTGTATTGTTCTTAACTTTATAATTTCCGTGACTTCCTATTGTAAGAAAATATGGGTCACCTAAAATAGTTATTTCTCCACTAATTAATCCAAATTGTGAATCAATAACTGCGTTATGCATGACTTTACTTAATTGTTGCCAACCAGAATTGCTTGATGACGATGCATTAGGTGTATCGCCTACTTGATTAGTACTTGATTCTGCCACCTCACGTCTTGGAGCAACTGGGCCTTGTACAGGTCCGCCGGCTTTTCTATTTTGTGGTTTTAATACAACATTAGTTGTATTGTTTTTACTCGGAGTATTAGTTGCATTTTGTCCAGGATTATTACCCATTGCTTTGGGTAGAGCTTCAAAATATAAAGTGTTTAATTCAATTTTAAAATCAATTACATCAGTATTCAGTCCTGTATAAATGTAATTGTATGTTCTTAGTGCTTGTTGTGCTAATTTTTTATCATCAATATACTGTCGACCCATTCCAGGAAGAACGCTATTATATAACATTTGATAAGGTTGAACCAAATATGTATAAGTTGTGTACGGGCGTTGTGTTTCAGGATTGACTGGTCCGGCTTGTTCAGTTATTTGTGGCAAAATAATAAAATAATTAATTCTCTGATCTTTAACAACTGATTCTGGATTGCCACCACCATAAAATGCTTTAAGTATCCTAGTAACATATACACTATCTCTAACCACACCAGATATTATTTCATTAACCGGAGTATTAATATCAAATTGTGCTGAATGTCCTGAAATTATCCCACTGCTAACTTTACCAGAATTAGAAGCATTTTTAGATAACGGTGAAGATTGATAATTAGATCCTTGAGCATCTGGAGACGACATTTTAGATGTCTTTAATGTATTTTCAAATGATGCCGATGCTATAGGATTATCTTTCCCTGGTATTATATTTCCTCTATTATCATATACCGGAAATAATACTTCATATTTGTCGTGTCCCAATGGAGATTTTTTTGTGGATTTATCAGACTCCTCAATTTGTTTATTAAGATTTTTTACAATATCAGTTAATAGTTCTTTTACAGTATTTCCTGAACCATTTATTGATTGCTTTACATTAGCAATAGATGCTCCTAATGCTTTGTCAGAACTAAATGTTGCAGCAACTCTATACTGTGTTCCTTGGTCAGTTACTGATACCTCCATACCAATAAGTATAATAGGAAATGCTCTTGTAGATTTTGGAACAGGTTCTGGATATGGAGTTCCTGGACCATCTGGATAACCAATAAAATCCATAATAAGTGCAAATGATGCTGACATATAATCATTATAACCAGCAGCAATAGATCCTGCCATTAATGCTTCAATAAATCCGTTAATACTATACGGTTCAAGAACGTTGAATGTTAATTCAACCGGCAAACTTACTCCTGTGTCTTTATCAAAGGCAAATAATGCTTTTAAATCAACATCATCAATAAACATGTCATATCTGCCAGGACTAAAGGCATTAAATCCGTTTACTATATCTTTAGCATACTGTGTAGTCTGTTGTCTATTTTGTATTGCTACATTTAATTCTGTTTTTGAATCAGCAGAAACAGTAGATTGAACTTGACTGTCAGGAACTTTGAAAGAAGTAGTTGCAGCAGAATTAGTAGGACTTACTACCACCCCTACTGTTTTCTTTCCTTTAGTTGTTGCTATAACAATCGACGGATTATCCGGGTTAAACAATGAAAGATTGTTTTGTTGACTTATTGGTATAACAGCTAACGTAAAATTATAAGCAACCGACCTATAAGAATTTAATACGTTGTTGCCTTGTGCAATCGGTAACGGTAAATTTGTAGCAGTGGGCGGAGGTGGTGATGATCCGCTAGTTGCTGCAGATTTAGGTAAATTAGGAGTGCTACGTGTTACCGTATTATCATTAGTTGGATTTTGTACAGGTTTTGTAGTTTTTCCAGAATTTGTTAAATCTACTATAGTGTTAAATCCTTCAGGAAGACCTCCTGAAGATACACCCCTACCACTAAATGGACTTTTATTAGGAGCAACAAGTTCACCAGCCATATTATATTCCTAAGGTTACTTTAAGTGAACTTAATTTAGGTATATAAATTTGAACCCCAGCAACCATATCAAAAATAGGATCTTGAATTATTGTAGGATTTCTAACAGCAAATACCCACCAAAGACCAACATCTTGGTAAAGATCATATGATAATAAATCTGGTCTATGTTCATATGTTTTAGTTACCGTAAACAATATGTCATCTGTTTCCGCAGGTATTGCTCTCCAATTTATAACATCTAAGTAACCAAATGCTTGACTTGTTGTATAGTAAGGGCTTAGTGTGCTGTAGTTTGCCATTATAATATCCCTGATGCTCTTTGATCTCTAACTGCCAATATATTCGGCACAGTAGCATTTAGCATTTCACGTCTGCTATACATTGGTTTACAAGTTACTTGTATAGTTGATTTAGTTGGTACAGAAGCTTTACCAAATGTAGGATGATTTAAATGATAATAATCTACATCAGAAGGTAATTCATTTCTAAATGATGATATTGCTATTGGAACATTATCTAACATAAATGTTCCGTATGCATATAATCTACATATAGGCGGAGGACTTCCTCTCAATGGGTCATCGCCACCAAAACGCATTTTTGTTAATAATCGTAACAGATAAATTGTAGAAAGATAATTTGTAGCATCTTTATAATTTTGAACTGTAAAAATTCCGGTAATGTTTATATCACTCACTTTACTATTTTTATAAAAATTAAGAGAAAAGTTACTGTGTAAAGGACTTTGTGTAACATATTCTGCACTATGTTCAAAAGTTATAGAAGGGGTATAAGGAAAAATAATTCCATTAATTTTATCCGTGCCTAATGCGTTTTTATAACCAGTAGTAAACGGAGAAGTGGCATAATCAAAAGGAACTTTAATTCTAACTCTTAAATCTTCATTACCATTAGTTCTTGTTACAGTTGCTGGATTTATTTTTTCAGGCTCTGATGAATTCCCAGATCTTCTAGCTGCTTTTTCACTTAAAGCAAGTACCGATTCGTTATCGGATAATGAGTCTTGAACTGATACTGTTCCGACATTTCCCACAATGCCTCCTTTTGCCACATTATTTGCTTCGGCAAGTAAAGTAGGATTTAGGTTTGTTGGAGATTGAGTTGCCATAAATAATATTCCTATATACAGTATTTAACCAAAAAAATAAGTGCTATTTTAATAAATTCGGTTGACAATTAATACTTTTGTGTTAATATTACAATAGTAAAGGAAAATAATAACAAAATGACAACCATTGCCCCGACAGGAAGAAAGGTAAAATACCTAAATAACAAAGATTTATTAGCAGAAATACATCGTAGCAAATGCTCATATTCAAGTTTTACCAAACAAGAATATAACCAACATGATATAATCCTTCCAAGTTTGGATAAAATTAATATTCGGACTATTGCAGAAGCCAAACGTGCGCATGCTAAACGATTAGGATTACAAGCATTTGCAGCCGCTAGAGCCGCAGGCGATAAAAAAATTAAATTATTAGAGTGCACCCCAGACTACAAAACAATAGCAAAAACTGATATTGTTATTCGAATTATGACTTTTGATCATATTCCACTGGCTCCGGGTCGTAAGAAAACAGTTAAAAGTAGAGCAGATAGCCATGAGAAAGTTAACTTTCCACCGTTTCAACATTGGAAATTCAACAACGATGATGAGTTAATATGCGTTGGAAAAAGCCATTGGAAGGGCGGAATGAAGACTGGAAAGTTCAATAAGGATCAAGGCCGCATTACAGAAAACTTAGGAAAAATGTATATCAAACTAAGTGAACGTTACGCACAGCGTTCAAATTGGCGTGGTTATACGTATATTGACGAGATGAAAGGGCAGGCTATACTACAGTTAAGTCAAATAGGATTGCAATTTGATGAGTCTAAAAGTGAAAATCCATTTGCTTATTACACCGCAGCTGTAACAAATTCCTTTACTAGAATCTTAAATATCGAGAAGAAAAGTCAAAATATACGTGATGATTTACTTGAAGAAGCAGGGCTAACCCCAAGTCTTACAAGACAAAATAGCCAAGAGTATGCAGAAGAGATTGCTAGACAAGCAGAACTATATAAAAATATGCGTATGCCAAAATCCGAAGAAGACCCAGAAGAAGCTGAAGAAGTGGAAAACGAAGATATTTAAGTTGACTTTAGCATTACAAATACGCTATACTCACTGTAGGAGAATAATAAGAATATGAACTTATTTAAAAAGGTAGCGTGTTTTACTGATCTACATGTTGGTCTTAAGTCTAACTCAGCAACACATCTTAAAGACTGTGAAGAATTTGTAGATTGGTTCATTGAACAGGCCCAAAAGAATAACTGCGAGACTTGTATTTTTATGGGAGATTGGTCACACAATAGGAATAGCCTCAATTTATTCACACTTAATACATCATTAAATTGTTTAGAAAAATTAGGTGCTGCTTTTGAGCAGTTTTACTGGTTTCCCGGCAATCACGATTTGTTTTACAAAGACAAGCGAGACATTCATTCTAGTGCGTTTGGTCGGCACGTTCCTGGGGTTACTATTGTAGATAGTGTTATGACTCAGGGTGATGTCACCCTAGTCCCGTGGTTAGTCGGGGACGAATGGAAAACTATTGGTAAGATTAAAAGCAAATATATGTTTGGACATTTTGAATTACCATTGTTTTATATGAATGCCATGGTGCAAATGCCAGATCATGGAGAATTAAGTCCTGGACATTTTACACATCAGGATTATGTTTTCAGTGGACATTTTCATAAACGACAAAATAAAGAACGTATTTGGTATATTGGTAATGCTTTCCCTCATAACTTTGCAGATGCAGGTGATGACGAGCGAGGCATGATGATATTAGAATGGGGCGGAGAGCCTGAATTTATCAATTGGGATAATTGTCCTAAGTATCGTGTTATAACATTAAGCAATTTAATAGATAATAAAGATACTATAATGAAAAGTAAAATGCATTTCAAAGTTAATCTAGATATTGATATTAGTTTTGAAGAAGCAAATTATATTAAAGAAAAGTTCACAACTGATTATGACATTAGAGAAATTAGTCTAATACAAGATAAAACTACATTAGACGGAGTCATTGATGATAATCCAGAAACTTTATTTGAAAGCGTTGACCAAATTGTTACAGATAGTTTAGTTAATATTGAAAGCGAACAGTTTGATAAAAATATATTATTACAAATTTATAACGACCTATGACATTTAAAATTAATAATTTAACCGTTAAAAATTTTATGAGTGTGGGTGCACAAACTCAAGCTGTAAATTTTGAACAAAATCAACTTACACTAGTATTAGGATCTAATTTAGATCTGGGTGGTGATGATACTGGATCTAGAAACGGTACAGGTAAAACAACTATCATTAATGCACTAAGTTATGCATTATATGGCCAAGCACTTACTAATATTAAAAAAGAAAACTTAATTAACAAAACTAATTCAAAAGGTATGTTAGTTACAGTTGAGTTTGAAAAAAGCGGCAATCAATATCGCATTGAACGTGGTCGTAAACCCAACGTCCTTAAGTTGTTTGTCAATGATAATCAATTAAAAACTGAAGACGAAGATGATAGCCAAGGTGATAGTAGAGAGACACAAAAAGCAATTGAACAAATGCTTGAAATGTCACACACTATGTTTAAACATTTAGTTGCTCTTAATACTTATACTGAGCCATTTTTAAGTATGAAAGCCAGCGATCAAAGAGAAGTGATTGAACAACTACTTGGCATTACATTACTAAGTGAAAAAGCAGAATTACTTAAAGTTGCTGTTAAAGAAACTAAAGATTCAATTATCGAAGAAACTGCTAGTATTGAAGCAATTAAACGAGCTAACGAAAACGTACAGAAAAGTATTGACAGTTTGGTTATACGTAGTAATGCTTGGGAAACTAAAAAAGAAAATGATTTAACTTCTTTAGTAAATCAAATACATACATTATCAACTGTAGACATAGATACAGAATTACAATCTCATATTGATTTAAAAGCATGGGAAGATAATAATTCAAAATTAACTAGTTTACAGCGTCAACGTGCAACTTTAGAAAGTGCAGTAGGACAAGCAGAAAAAAGTGTTACAAAATATGCTAAAGATGTAGATACATTGAATAGTAAAACTTGTCCTGCTTGTGAACAAGAGCTACATGATCACAAACATGAAGAAATGACTGCATCTAGTAAAAAGAATTTAGATGATGCAGTTATATACTTACAAACTGTTACTAACAATCTTTCTATTATAAATGAATCAATCAGTGCTATTGGTGAACTGTCACGTAAACCTACAACGTTTTATGATACAGAAACAGAAGCGTTAGAACATAAAAATAATTTAAGTAATTTAGAAACTAGATTAACTGAACGTGCAGATGAAACTAATCCGTATGCAGAACAAGTTGAAGAACTTAAAAAGACTGCTATACAGGAAGTTCAATGGGATACAGTCAATGCATTAGTAAGATTAAGAGATCATCAAGAGTTCTTATTAAAATTGTTAACAAACAAAGATAGTTTTATTCGTAAAAAGATTATTGATCAAAATTTAAATTATCTAAACAAACGTCTAAGTTATTATATTAACAAACTAGGATTACCTCACCAAGTTATATTTTTAAATGACTTGTCAGTTGAAATTACACAACTAGGACAAGATTTAGATTTTGATAACTTATCTAGAGGCGAACGTAATAGATTAATACTATCTATGAGCTTTGCTTTCCGGGATGTGTGGGAAGGACTGTATCAGCATATCAATTTATTGTTTATCGATGAACTAGTAGATGCTGGTATGGATAGTGCTGGAGTTGAAAGTGCTCTAGCAGTATTAAAGAAAATGGTTAGAGAAAGAAACAAAAACATTTATTTGATTAGTCACAAAGACGAATTGGTTGGTAGAGTAAACAACGTATTAAGAGTAGTAAAAGAAAATGGATTCACAAGTTACAGCAACAGTTCAGACTACGTTGAATGAGCCGTTAGAAAGGTATAAGCAATTATACTCAGAATATTTGTCTACGATTATCGAAATACATAACTATCATACACAGTTCCTAAAGTTCGAGAAAGTAAGGACCAGAGATGGTCTAAAGTTGAGAAACGTTATTAAGAAAATGAGAGATATTCAAATGGACCTTTGGAGAGCGTGTAATGAAGCTGACCAATCACATTGGGTATTAAACCCACCTGTTAGAGGTGCTCGACGAAAAGATATTACTAAAAGACCAAGACGTAAGAAGAAAAAAATCAATGACATGGCTATATCAAAATCAAATAGTGGAGACACTACCTGAAGATTGTGTTGGTTATGTTTACTGTATAACAAATACAACCAATGATAGAAAATACATAGGCAAAAAATTAGCAAAGTTTAGTAAAACGACCTACAAGACTGTAAAGTTAAAGAACGGCACAAAAAAGAAAAAAAAGATCAGAAGCAAAATCAATAGCGACTGGCAAACATATTATGGATCAAGCGATGAACTTAGTAAGGACATTGCGCTCTTAGGCACACACAATTTCAAACGCGAAATACTCTACTTTTGCAAGTCAAAAGCAGAATGTACTTATATTGAGGCTAGGACCCAATTCGAAAGAAAAGTTTTGGAATCCGATGACTACTACAACGGTCAGATAAGTGCTCGCATACATGGCAGACATATAAAAAACAAATTATAATTCAGATTTGGCTCGCACCGGCTTAGTTCGGGTGCCTAGTGACAACTCGATAAAAAGAGGGACGGAAGTCTTGCCGCTGAAGCAAGCACTCATTTACTATCCTTAACAGGACGCAGATCGTAAAGACTTACGGTTTAGATGTTTGAAAATAAAGAATAAGCAAAATGAGGGTTAATAACCCACGCTAATATGTATGATAGTATATATTATATTAGCCGCCGCTGGATGAAGACGCAACTCGAGGTACAGGCCAACCGCCTCTGTAATGTTGTAATACTATGTGACCGTTCGAACTCGAATGATGTTACCTATTTCGCCCCGCTAGGGCGAAGTGTGACCAAAGAATCTGAATGATATTATCAGCTTCGCTAAAAAGAAAAATGCTTCAAGCGATAGCGCAGAAGCAAGTGAACGTAGTTCACTTATAAATAAACTACTACCTGGAACAAATATATGAGACTTACCGATATTATAACTGAATCTGAACTTGATGAGTATGATTTAAACAAAGCAAGTGCTAGTAATAATAATACTAGAGAACGTCCTCAAAATATATTAGGACGAATTAAGACTGGTCTTAATACATTTCATCCTTTTAATTCAAATATAAGAAATAAAGCTCGAGGTATTCAGCAGATAGCAACACAAGCTAATGAATTAATGGCTAATTATCAGCAATGGATGGGTAGAACTAATCAAGAAACTCCAACTAAACAGAATTTAATAAAATGGATGACTCAACAGAGATTACCATTAACAGGAGAAGTAGAAGAATTATTAAACGCAATAAAAGCTCCTGCTCCTAAAACTCCACCTACTACACCAACACCACCCCAAACACCTCCTGCAACAGCTACTGCTCCAACAGGAACTAGTCAAGCAACTACTCCAACTACACCAGTATCTGAAGCAGAAGCAGAACAACCAATTCCAATTACTAATCAACAGGCCAGTGAAATTATATCATCAGCAGTTGGTATGCTGAATACTGGTGATGTTATTAGACCTAAAAATAAAGCAAGAGGATTAGGTAGATCAGGAGGAATGAGTGGTGTAGGATCTGCTGCTTCAAGTGGAACTGAACCATCTATAGATATTCCAACTGTTGTTGATTTTTATAAGAAATTAGATGAGCCTGGTAAAGACGAATTAAAGAAACAAATGCAAGATGTAGATACTGCTCCTAAATCCTCTGAGGAACCTGAGGCTAAAGTAGCAGAAGGTCACAGTAGATTCTTAGGAATGAAACTTTAAAAGAACGGCATTCCAGATTCTTTAGTTGTTTCTAAATTCTTTTCAATTATTTTAGATATAATTTCTCGCTCTTCAAAAGTCAACATATGACTTTCATTATATCCTATACCACCACGCATAAACCAACAAATTCTTAAAAGTTCTTCTTTTATGGCTTTTGTATTTTCGTCAAATTCTTTGATTAATTTTTCAACACCGTCATCATCCAAATACAAAAGCCTTATCCGAAAAAATTTGAAGCATCAAACACTAATGGTATTTCAACAGTATCTCCTGTAATACCTTGGTCACGCATTTCATCTGTTACAGGAACAATCATGGGTTTAACAGAATTTCTTTCTTTTAACATTTCTAAATGTTTTTGTATTGTGTTGAATATTGTTTTATCAGCATTATTGATAAACTCTTTAATAAATGCAGGATTATCAGTACTGCCCTCACTGGTTTCGATATGATCAATACTGTCTACAATCATACCTACTGTAGAATCAGTTAACTTTTTAAAACTTTCTTTAAACATTTTAATTTTATCAGCTTCATTGATTGTATTGTTATTAGTTAACTGCAATATTTTTTGTGTTTCGTAAGTTTGTAATGCTGATGAGGACATTTGTTTATATGTTAATGGTTTAACATACACAGTCATATTGTCATTTATAGGAATAACTGGATCCCATGATATTTCACTCATTAGTGCACCTAACAAAGTTGTTAGATTTACTTGGTAATCCATTTCAATATCATCATTAAACTTAACTGGAGCTTTCATCATTTCACCGTAAGTAGCAACTCTTATAGCAATTAATATAGCGTCCATGTCAATACTAGGTATTGCCCAAGCATTTTTTATGTTTGGTATGCAGTTCTGCACTACATCAACTACTGCTTGTCCATTCATTAATGCATCTGGGATGTTTAGTAACAATTCATCTTTAGCTGTCATTGAATAAACAGGATATTGATTTTCTTCAGATATAATCAAGCTATTAGGAGCCCAAAATTCACCATTGCTGGGTAAGCTCAAGTATACTTTTGGCTGTCGCATAAACAAAGACAGAGGATTTACCGGCTGTTGATTTGTTTGTGGCGGGAATGGCACGTTGGTTTGCATAGATTTCTCCGAATAAATAACTTGGAGATAACAAGATTTATCCCCTATACGATATTTATATACGCAGAAAACCCAGGAAAAACAATGGCAGAAGTAACAGGTATTATACAAAGTGAAACAGAAGTTCAAGACGTTATACTGAACAACGCGGCTACTGAATCTACTTTAAAACAATTACTAGCCAGCAGCATGGCTGCTAATGATCAAACACTGGCTACATTAAAAAACTGGGCAAGTAAAGCAGGACTTAGTTCTGAAAGTTTTGATGAAACAAATCAAAACGTGGGTGAGTTAGGAAAACGAGCAGGATTAGCTTCTCAAGAGTTCACAGGTTTAAGTCAAGAGACTTATCAATTTAGGAATCAATTTTCTAAATTATCTTCTATAGCTGAAAACTTAGTATCTGGTAGCGGAAGTTTAAATTCATTACTAGGAAGTTTTGGTAGACTACACGGTTGGGCAGGGTTAACAGCAACTGCGCTAAAATCTATTGCTGATTTTCAAGAAACAGCTCTTAAGTCATATAGAGAAGTATCATCTGCAGGCATTAACTTTGGCGGAAGTCTTGCTGATCTTAGATTTGCAGCAAGTCAATCATATTTGACTTTAGAACAGTTTACAACTGTTATAAAAAATAACAGTACTACACTTGCTAGAATGGGCGGGACTGTTGATGAAGGTGCACGTAATTTTGTTCAGTTAAGCAATTCCTTAATTGGTGGAGATGTTGGTAGTAGACTAATGGCATTGGGATATACAACCGAAGAAATTAATAATTCTATGTTGTCTTTTATTAGTATTACTGGGGGACGAACACAAGCAGAATTAAAAAATACTGAAGATCTTGCAAAATCTACTGGTGCTTATCTTAATGAACTCGATTTAATAACACAATTAACTGGAGTTAGTAGAAAGAAATTAGAAGAAGATCAAAGAAAAGCTGCAGAGAACGCGGCATTTCAACGAAGACTTGCATCGATGAGCGAAGAAGATCGTGCTAAAACAATAGCGGCGTATAATCAAGCAAGTGCTAGTGGCCTCAAAGGCGCTACTGATATTGTTATGGCCACTGCATTAGGGTTACCTCCTATGACTGAAGCAGGCAGAACATTACAAGCTGTGATGCCAGCGGCTGGTGAAGCTCTTCGAAATACAACCGTTGTTGCTATGGATCATAATTCAAAAATGGAAGATGTGAATACAGCTGCCGGAGAAATATATTTAGGTGCTAAACGTAATGCTGAAGGTCTAGGACGAACAGGTGATGCTGTAGTAATGATGCCAGGCATAGTTGGTGAAGTTGTTAACAGTGGAATTGCTGTTCAAAATTTAATGAATAATAAAGGTATTGAAACTGCAGCTGATTATCAAAACACTATTAAAGAAATTGGAGACAATCAATCTAAACAACAGCGATCTCAAGCCGCGGTAGCTGCACAAACTGAAATAACAATTAAACAATTAGGAAATTCAATACTGAATAATCTGTTAGGGCCGCTGTCGTTAGCATTAGGAGTATTAGATAAGTTTGTAGGAATAGTATCTAGAATTATTATGTCAATTGCTAAAGTTCCGTTGTTATTTGATACACTAGCAGTTGCACTTATTGCAACGATTGGAGCACTTACGGCTGCTAAGACTGTAAGTAGTGCTAAAACAGTTATTGGTGATTTAGTAAATGCTACAGGTAAAACAGCTAGAGAAGGTTTTGGAACGTTAGGAACAATCAGTAATCCTATGTGGGTTAGAGTTGTAGGTGGAGGCCTAGGCGGAGTAGGTAGTAGTGCTGTAAATTCAGCAGAAGCTGTTGCTAGTGAAGCCGCATCATCTGCTTCAAAAAATGCCGCTAAATTTGCAAAAGGTGTTATTGTATCAGAAATAGTAGCCGCAACTGTAGGATCTCTAGGCGATTACCTTGTACAACGCGGTAACACTGGATTAGGAGGGACTGCTAATGTAGTCGCAGGTGTTGCCGAAGGGTATGGTGCTGCGGCCACAGGACTAGGGGGGTTAGCATTATTAGGAGTAGAACTAGCACCATTTACTGCTGGATTATCTTTAGCGGCGGCCGCAGTAGCGGGCGGTGGATATGAATTATATAAAAATTGGGATAATATATTTGGAGCCAGTAAAAATACAAATATGCCTGATCCAAACAATTATTTAGAAAGAAAAGAAAAATTAGGTTTTGATCCGTATTTGGATAAAGTAATGACACCGGAAGAAAAACAAGAACGAGCAGAAAAATTAAAAAGAGAAGAAGAAAAGTTCCAATTGGCAATGGATACTCACAAGACATTAAAAGATCAAAATGAAATACTTGAAGAGCATAGAAAACACTTGGCTGGCATTCTTAGAAATGTTGATAATTTCCCTAGCAAGTGGATCAAATAGTTAAATAACATATAAATTATAAAAGAGAATCATCTTGTCTTGGAAAAAATATTTCACTCCCGTTAACTTATCTGGAAAGCTAAGTCCTATTAGCGGATCATCTAGTATGGCTTCAGGCACAAGTGCTAGTAGAACAAACTATTCAAGTTACTTGCCTGACGTATATGCTGGTCATCCAAATCGTTTAGAACGTTATGGACAGTATGATACAATGGATTCAGACAGTGAAGTTAATGCTGCTTTTGATATTTTAGCAGAGTTTTGCACTCAACTAAACGAAGAAAATGGAACTCCTTTTCAAATTAAATTTAAAGAACAAGCAACTAATACAGAAGTTAAATTAGTTAAGAAGTATCTACAACAATGGTGTAAATTAAACAAGTTCCCAGTACGTATATTCAAAATTGTACGTAATGCTTTTAAATTTGGTGACAGTTTCTTTGTACGTGATCCAGAAAGCAATGCTTGGATGTATGTAGATCCCAGCAAGGTAGATAAAATTATTGTAAATGAAAGCGAAGGCAAGAAGCCCGAGCAGTATCATATTAGGGATTTTAACCCTAACTTCGAAACACTGGCAACTACTGCTATACAACCTACTAATCAGCAAGGTGGTGGTAATCAATTTGGTGGAAGTTATGGATCAGGACAAGGCGGATCTGGCGGTGCAAGAGGCATGACTGGGTCATTCCCAACTACGGCAGCCGGTAGCAGATTTGCTCAAAATCAAAATCAATATGCTATTGATGCTAAACATGTTATTCATATTAGTATGAGTGAAGGTTTGGATAATAATTATCCATTTGGAAATAGTTTAATGGAAAGTATTTTCAAAGTATTCAAACAAAAAGAACTTTTAGAAGATGCTATCTTAATCTATCGTATACAACGTGCCCCAGAACGCAGAGTATTCCATATTGACGTTGGAAATATGCCCAGTCACTTGGCAATGGCATTTGTAGAACGTGTTAAAAACGAAATTAATCAGCGTAGAATCCCAAGTGCAGGTGGTGGCGGACAGAGTTTGATTGATGCAAGTTATAATCCATTAAGTATTAATGAAGATTATTTCTTCCCAACAACCGCAGAAGGTCGTGGAAGTAAGGTTGAAATTCTACAAGGTGGACAAAACCTAGGAGAAATTGATGATCTTAAATATTTTACTAATAAGTTGTTTAGGGCTTTACGTATACCTAGCTCTTATCTTCCGACCGGGTCTGACGATGGAGGATCAAATTTTAATGATGGTCGTGTTGGAACCGCATACATCCAAGAATTACGATTCAACAAGTACTGCGAGCGTCTCCAATCTTTAATAAATGAACCGTTTGATTTAGAGTTTAAGACATATCTACATACCCAAGGAATCAATGTTGACAGTAATATTTTCGACATTAAATTCAATCCTCCACAGAACTTTGCGTCTTATCGTCAGGCTGAAATGGATACTGCTCGTGTTAATACTTTCAATACAATGATGGCAATACCGTATATCAGCAAGCGTTTTGCTATGGAAAGATTCTTAGGATTAACTAAAGAAGAAGTTGCCCAAAATGCTACAATGTGGCAAGAAGAGAACATTGATGAAGAAGATGCATTAAATGCCAACAGTGAATTGCGTAGTGCAGGTATTACAGCAAGCGGTATGGCAGGTGATGTAAGCTCTTTAAGCAATCCGACTCCCCCAGAAAACATGCCAGGCGAAGACGGGGGAGAGGCTCCAGGAGCTCCTGGTACTGGATCAGTAAGTCCAGAAGGTGGAGCCGGGCCAGCTGGTCCAGGCGGTAATACATAAATACCACACTATGTTTTTAAGAGAATTTATTTACTTTGATAGAGATCATAAAGATCCACAAGACGACAGCCGTTACCTTAGCCAAAACGATACCAACAACGTTTTGAAAGATAAAGAACTTCGTAAAACTCCACGCTTGAGTTTAAAAACTATCAATGAAATTCGCAAAGCCAGCGAAGCACATAACAAAGAACACAAAGAAGAAATGGCTTTAGTTCGTAAGATGTACGCTGCTCCACCGCCCGAAGAAGGTGCAGCTCCTGCACTATAATTAACGTGTAATTTAATTTCTTAATCATAAAACTAAATATTTTTAAGAAATTAAAGCAAAAAAGAAACAATTTCTGTCAATCTAAGGCCAAAACCGTCAGTTTTCAGCCTATTATCCCAACGAATTTCTCCATGCATGTAAATATTGCATAGCATTGCCGCTAACCCTATTAGGAGAAATATTTAACATGTCAACAAAATTTGAACAATTATTAGACTATCTAGTAAACGAAGACATGGAAAGTGCTAACGCATTATTCCACGAAATCGTAGTAGAGAAGTCAAGAAACATATATGAAAACTTAATCGCTGAAGAAGAAGACGAAGAAGAAATGGACGAGTCTAAAGCTGAAGACGACGAAGAAATGGATGAGTCTAAAGAAGAAGACGATGAAGAAGAAATGGATGAGTCTAAAGAAGAAGACGATGAAGAAATGGACGAAGGTTACGAAGAAATGGAAGATTCATACAGCATGGAAGCTGGTGATGACACAGGTGACGAAACTGACGACTTTGGTGGAGAAATTAGTGCAGATGGCGATAACTTTGACGCTCCAGAAGATGACGAACATGGTCACGAAGGACAAGAAGATTCAGCAATCATGGACATCAAGAATGCTATTCAAGAATTAGAAGCAGCATTTGCAGAATTAGAACAAGCTCAAGGAAGCGAAGAAGCTGAAATGGGTATGGAACCAGAAATGGATATGGATGACCAAGATGACCAAGACGATGAGTCAATGGGCTTTATGGAAGGTCGTCGTATGACACGTGAATACGTTGAGAAAGTTGGACACAACTACGGTGGAAACACACAGAAACAAGACGGCGATTACGCTGGAGCTGGTACTGGTGAGAAATTAAACAAGCCGTCAGCAGGTAAAAGTGCAGTAAGTTCAGGAAAAGGTAAACCAGAAACTGGTGCTAATGCTAGCAACATTTTAGGTAACGCAGGTCCAGCTACTGAAGGACACAACACAGGTAATACACCTAACAAAGTAAACAAAGGTATTACACCTGAGAAAGGTGAACAGTTTACTGGTAAAGATTGGGAAACTAATAGTGCCCCAGGCGGAAAAGCTGGTGTTAAGAACTTGAAAAAACAAGGTGCTGGATATCCTGGTAACAACAAGACTCCAGGTCCAGTAGGTTCTGGTACAGGTGATAAGGCTGGTCAAACAAGCGGTGGCCAAGGTCCAAAAGGACAGTTCTTACCACAACATACAAAGAACTAATTAGAGAAACAGGATGACAAAGTTAGCATACTTACGTGAACATTTAAGTTTTGATCAATCCGGCATCGTAATGGAGTCGGATGATAAAGACGGAAAAAGTCTATACTTAAAAGGTATTACTATTCAAGGTGGAATACGTAACGCTAATCAACGTATATATCCTGTGGATGAAATTGAACGTGCGACTAAAACACTTAATGACCAAATTCAAAATGGTTATAGTGTTTTAGGCGAAGTTGATCATCCAGATGATCTAAAAGTAAATTTAGACCGTGTATCCCATATGATAACTCAAATGTGGATGGAAGGTCCTAATGGCTATGGTAAACTTAAAATTTTACCAACGCCCATGGGCAACTTAGTACGTACTATGCTCGAAGCCGGTGTAAAACTTGGCGTAAGTTCTCGTGGTAGTGGCAATGTCAATGACATGAACGGCCATGTATCCGATTTTGAGATAATCACAGTAGACGTAGTTGCACAACCAAGTGCTCCAGGAGCTTATCCTACTCCAGTTTACGAACATTTAATGAATGCTCGTGGCGGGAATAGAGCGTTCCGTGTAGCACAAGAAGTAAAAGAAGATCCAAAGGCCCAGAAATATCTTAAGGAATCACTCCTTAATATTATTAAAGGTCTAAAATAAGCCCGAGGAGAAATAGATGTTGGACGCATTCAAACAATTAGTTGAGTCAGGTGTAATGACAGAAGAGACAAAAGATGTTGTCGAATCTGCTTTTGCACAAAAGATTCAAGAGAATCGCGAACAAGTAACAGCAGAACTTCGTGAAGAATTTGCACAAAAATTTAACCAAGACAAACAAGTAATGGTTGAAGCAATCGACAAGATGTTAAGCGAACGCTTGAGCGCAGAAATGTCCGAGTTGTATGAAGATAAAAAGGCACTGGCCGAAGCTAAAGCACAATACAAACAACGTATTGCTGAAGACAGCAAAAAGCTAGAAGGTTTTGTAATCAAACAATTAGGTAAAGAGTTAGTTGAATTTCAAACAGATCGTCAAAAGGTCAGCGAGAATTTCAGCAAGTTAGAGCAATTCGTAGTACATGCTCTAGCAAAAGAGATCAGTGAATTTGCTACAGATAAAAAGGATTTAGCTGCAACGAAAGTTAAGTTAGTCCGTGAAGCTAAAAACAAATTTGCAGAAATCCGCAATACTTTTATTAAGCAAGCGGCACAAGTAGTTGAAAATACAGTCACTAAGAAATTAACATCAGAAATTAAGCAATTAAAAGAAGATATTGATGGTGCACGTAACAACGACTTTGGTCGTAAAATTTATGAAGCATTTGCACAAGAGTTTGCTGGTTCCTTCCTAAATGAGAAATCTGAGACAAGTAAATTGTTACAGATCATCAAGAAGAAAGATCAAGAACTAGCAGAAGCCCAACAAGCAATAAGTGAAAAGGAAAATTTAGTAGAATCCACTCAACGTGAAATTCGTATTACTAAAGATTTGATGGAACGTAAAGCTGTTATGGGTGAGTTATTAGCTCCGTTAGGTGCTGATAAAAGAGAGATCATGAAAGACCTTCTTGAGTCTGTACAGACTAAGAAACTTAATGAAGCTTTCGACAAATACCTACCGGCTGTTATGCAAGGACAAACACGTAAAGTTGCTCCTAAGAAAACAATGTTAAGTGAGAGTGCTGAAGTAACCGGAAACAGAGAGAGTAAGCCTGAGGTAGGCTTAGACAATATATTAGATATCCGCAAACTAGCGGGTCTAAAATAATTATTTCAAGGAGACAATAATAAAATGTCACAATTATTAAACGAAAGATGGTCAGAGACCAAAGACGCTCTGCTTGAAGGCCTATCTGGAACACGTCGTTCTTCTATGCAAGTTTGCTTAGAGAATACACGTAAGTACTTGGCTGAAAGCGCAACTGCTGGTGCAACTAGTGCAGGTAACGTAGCAACACTTAACCGTGTTATTCTACCAGTTATCCGTCGTGTTATGCCTACAGTTATTGCCAACGAAATCATTGGTGTACAACCAATGACAGGTCCAGTTGGTCAAATTCACACACTACGTGTACGTTACGCTGATAGCTCAAACGAAGTAGTAGCAGGTGAAGAAGCATTGTCACCATTCAAGATTGCTCAAGCATATTCTGGAAACAACAATGCAACTAACCCAGCAGCTGCAGCTACAAGCTCATTAGAAGGTACACCAGGTAACAGAATGAGCATCCAAATTTTGAAAGCTCCAGTTGAAGCTAAGTCTAGAAAACTAAGCGCACGTTGGACTTTTGAAGCTGCTCAAGATGCACAAGCACAACAAGGTATTGATATCGAAGCAGAAATCATGGCCGCTTTAGCTCAAGAAATTACAGCTGAAATTGACCAAGAGATCCTAGCTTCTTTACGTGGCTTAGCAACAGTTGATTTAACATATGACCAATCATTAGTATCTGGTACAGCTACATTCGTAGGTGACGAGCATGCTGCATTGGCTATCATGATCAATCGCGTAAGTAACTTGATCGCACAACGCACACGTCGTGGCGCAGGTAACTGGGCTGTTGTTTCTAACCAAGCATTGACAATTCTACAAAGTGCTACAACATCAGCATTTGCACGTACTACAGAAGGTACATTCGAAGCTCCAACAAATACAAAGTTTGTTGGTACATTGAACGGTGCAATGAAGATTTATGTTGATGCATACTTGCAAGATACTGGAAGTGATAACAACCAAGTTTTAGTTGGATACAAAGGACCAAGCGAAGCTGATGCAGCTGCGTTCTATTGCCCTTATATTCCTCTAATGTCTTCTGGTGTTGTTTTAGATCCAGCAACATTTGAGCCAGTAGTTGGCTTCTTAACACGTTACGGTTATGTTCAGTTGTCTAACACAGCTAGTTCATTAGGTAACGCTGCTGACTACCTATCTAAAGTTGCTATCACAAGCGCAACAGTTAGCTTCCAATAATCCATATACTGGATTAAAACCAACAAAAACCCGCTTCGGCGGGTTTTTTGTTAAATATAAACGTTCGCTCTTAACAGAGAGTTTATGTGGTTACCCAACCATCGTAGGCCTAGAACGCCAATAAATTAAGGAGAAAAAAAATGGGACGTCCAATTAATGAAAAGTTTTTCGGGGAAAATACATATCCATATGCTGATGTACCTCATGTTAGATCAGGTGTAGGTGGCGAGGGTATTGCTACAGTTTCAATTCCTGTAGGTGGTGAGGGTATTAATTACTCTCAAGGTACTACACTTATTATTACAGCACCACAAATTACAAACGGTCAAACTCCAGTTCTTACACCAACAATTAATAGTGCTGGTACATTAACTAATATTACTGTTACTAGTGCTGGTTCTGGTTATACATCAACTTCTGGAGTTCAAGTTACAGTAGTTAAACCAGCTACACAAACTGCTACTGCTGTTACTGGAACAAGTGGCGCAAGCACTATCCAAGTTACTGGAGTTAACGGTGTTTATGTTGGTATGGGTGTTAGTGGTAATAACGTTGGCTCTGGTTCTAAAGTTGTTTCTATAAGCGGTACAACTGTTACTGTTTCTGTACCTAACACACAGGGGGTTAACGGTACAATTACATTTACAGATAATGGATCTGGAATCACTAATACTACAACAAACATCACGTTAACAACTGGTAAAGGATCAAGTGTAATTAATTTTACAGCATTTATACCAACTGCAAACGGTGGATCAAGTGCTATTGGTAATAGTGACATTCTTAAACAAGAAGGTTCAAAACAATATCTTGTAGCTAATGCACAAGGCCGCGGTCGTGTTAAATTAGTCGCTACTGCTACAGCAAGTTTAGTTGCTGGACAAATGAATATTCAAGCTACTGACTTTAATGGAAGTACATATTGGGTATCAAATTTACAAGGCCGTAAAGCAAGAGTTAAACGTTACCAGTCAGCTGGCGGTGGTTACCTAGTTGCTGATGGAGTTAAAACAAAATGGGTTGTTAGTGGGGCAATTACAGGTACTACAGTTACAATCGCACATTACAATTAATTTTTAATGTCAGAATAAAAGGCTCTTCGGAGCCTTTTTTTCATTTGTACGTACATTTCAAATCAGGTAAATATAGGATGTCCTTCCCAACCAATGTGATTCAATACGCTGAAGATGAAACAACTCAAATTCAATGGCAACCTGAAAATTTAAACTATTTAAAATTTCCAGGGATTAGTAGTGTATCTACTGTAAAATCCCTAAGTCACATTGCTAGAAGTCCAAAATATGATTTAACAGATACTACTTGGTTTATACAAGCTACTGGGTTTTCAATTGATAATTTACCAGAAACTATTTCTGGAATTACTGTAACCGTTAATATGAATCGATATGGAAGAATTACTGATGACACAATTCAATTATGTTATCAAGGTGAAATGATTGGCGAAAATTACTGTCAACCTGTTATAGATTCAAATACTCATAGTTTATTAAACCCAACCACAATTTATGGCGGGCCTACTGATACTTGGCATATTACAGATTTAACCCCAGCTATGGTCGCAGATCCAACATTTGGGGTTGTATTAAGATATAAAAGTCACCCTGCATGGCCGCATAGAACGTCACCGGTGTTATATACAGTTATGCTACAAATCAGTTAACGTAATAAATACTCTAAAGGAATGAGATAATGACTATATTACAGAGGGTATCGGGCACAAGAAATATAGCTCCGGCAAGTGGTTATAATAGCACAGCAACTACTATAACAGCACAAAACGGATATGTTGTTGTCCAATACGGCGATTTCGCAGTCGCTGATAATACCGGAACCAATCAAACGATTATTCAAAATAATGCCAACAACGTCGGTAATCTTATTAATAATCCAAATGGTGGAGACCCTAGTAGTATTGATCAAACACTATTCAGCACAACAGCTGAAAGAGAATTAGCCAGTGCATATTTTGCAGGTGGTGTTGGAATTGAAAAAGATCTAGCCGTTGGTGGATTTATCTACGGACGTATTAGCCAAGCAAATACGGCTACTACAACTACAAATATTGTTATTAATACAACAAATGCTGATCAAACTTTTTATCCTGTTTTTACTGATCAAAACGGTTTAGCCGCCACTAACGGTTCTTTATATGGAGATAATGTTGGATTTGCCGGTGGACTAACATACGATGCATTTACTGGCAAACTTGTTAGTGATCAAATGTTTGTTGCATCAAATGCAAATTCATCTAGTACAGTTACTGGAGCATTTACTGTTACTGGCGGTGTTGGTATTGGTCAAGATGTATATGTTGGTGGAAATGTTTACCCAGGAAGTTCTGCAACTAATTCTACAAACAGTATTGGTGGACCAAATGATGCATGGGCACTGGGATACTTAAACAACATTTATACAAATTTTGTTGGTAATAATTTCGGTAATCTTAATATTAGTCCAAACAACGGTATTAACCTTCCTACTGGTACTAACGGCGACAATGTTTTAGGTGGTGGTACTGTTGATATATTTGGTGAGATACGAGTACGTGGTAATAATCCTATTGGTACTGCACCAGTCGTTACTAACGTGTTATATGTTACTATGGACGGTGATGATACTAACGATGGTCGTGCAATGGATCCTAGTCGTGCTTGCCGTACTATTAGTGGTGCTGTTAACAGTCCTTACTATCAATCAGGCACACAAATTCGTGTTGCTCCGGGACATTACTTAGAAAACAACCCTATACAATTAAAAAGATATACAAGTATTGTAGGCAGCGATTTACGTACAACGGGTATTGAACCAATTAACAAAACACAAGATTTATTCCATATGAATAGCGGATGCTATTTGGCATTCATGCAATTTTTAAATGGACGTAGTGGGTTACTACCTGGCAATAATTATATTAATGGAACAAATAGAGGTGCTTATTGTACAGCATTCCCGCCATTAACAGGTAACGATAGAATTGATTTATTCCATTCGCCCTATATTCAAAACTGTACTAATTTAAGCGGACCATGGATAAACGATGGATCAATGTTTGTTCCTGATGAAACTATTCAAATTCCAATTGCAGTAGGGACTGGCACTTGGGCTGCTAATACAACAAGCATTGTAGTTAATTTCCAAGGCTTACCTATTAATGGGTTTATTAATGCAGGAACAACAGGATCAAATGCAACACAATATTCTAACACCGCTAGTTTACAAAATAGTGTTGTAATTAAAGGAACACTTGCAACATCAAATAGTTTATCATCTATTACATCACCAACATTAAACGATGGTTATATAATGGCTGATACAGGTAACTTATGGGTTTACACAGGAGCAAGTACAATTGGTCTAGGATTAAGTGTAAGCTCAGGTCAACAAAATACAGGATTCTTCAATGCTAGAACATTGATGTTGGCCAATAAACCATTTCTACAATCACAAATTGTATCATATATCGATCAAGTGTTTAATAGTGGAAGTACTTTTAGTTATAATACAACTACATGTGCTAGAGACGTTGGATTAATTATTGATGTAATTGGTCAAGATTTATTACATAACAGTACTAGCGATAGTACATTTACTGGTTTACAATATTGGAGTCAAGATTTAGGCTTTACTGGAAGTATTCCTTCAGAAATTACAGCCACTAAAGCTGCCATTGCACATTTACAAAGTTTAGCAGTAGCTCTTGTTAGTCCTGCTAGTCAGTCAACAGTTAACATATTGTTTGGTAATATTACTAATATTCTTAATAATGGACCTACAGGAATTACAAATAATATTAGTGTAGGTACATTACCAACTACATCAACTTCTATTGTATCAGATGTAGCAATACTACAATCAAATTTAACTTCATTACAATCAAGTATTGTTACATGGGTTAACACGAACTATCCTAGTTTATCATATAATACAAGTACATGTTATAGAGATGTTGGTTATATCATCAACTCTGTTTGTTTTGATATGTTAAATGGTGGTAATTTGCAGACTATTAAATCTGGGGTTTACTACTACGCTTACGATTCAACATCAACACAAATACCTAGTGAAATACCACAAACTATTGCAGCATATTCATTTATACAAGGTATTATTCCGCAGATTGTTTCTGGTACAAAAATTGCAAATCCTTATCAAACAGCAGTTACTCAAGTAATTGGCGGAACACCTGCAACTGCTTCTGAAATTAATATTTTACAAAGTAACCTTGGAGTTATCACTAATATTATTGTTGGCGGACCTGGCATTGCAGGACCAAAGACTCCACAAAATTTATCAACTACTCCAGATTCAAATGCAGTTAATGCTTGGACATTGTTACATGCAAATAAAGCCTTTATACAAGCTGAAGTTATTGCATTTGTTGCCAAAACATTTACTGGAACATTTAATTACAATAAACAACTATCATACAGAGATACTGGTATACTTGTAGAAAATGTAGCCTATGATGCGGCATTTGGCGGAAATCAAAAGAGTGTAGAATCTGGTCTAGCTTATTGGAACGGAGTAGTTAGCTATATTGCTACTGAAACTCCTCAATGTATTGCGGCTATTAATTACTTGAACGACTTAGTGCAAGCAATAATTACAAATACACCATGCCCAGTACTACCACCAGTATCAGGTATACCACAATCCACACAAGTTATCAATACTGTTATGACAGGTGGTCAAATTGCTACTCCTAGTATCACAAGTGCATTTAGCACAATTATTGACATTATCAATAATGGACCTAGTGCGGCTCCTGCATCATATACAAGCACAGGGCCTGATGCAGCGTATGCAAGTGCAGAAATTTTATTACAGGCAAACAGAACATTTATACAAGAACAAACAATTAACTATATTAATTGGAATTTAGTACAGCCAAAGAGTGCAACTTACTTACCATATAATAAAGTTAAATGCGAAAGAGATACTTATATTATTGTTGACAGTATTGCCGCAGATTTATTATATCCTACTGCTCAATATAGTCAAACAACTTTTGCTGGACTACAGTATTATAACCAAAACGGATACACTGGTAATATTCCTAAAGAAATTACCACTACTACTTCCGCGATGGCTTACTTACAGCAAATTGCTGTTAAAGTAATTCAAAATATTACACCAACGCAAGATTTATTATTCGGAGTTACACGTTATTCAACAGCAACTCAAATAACAACCATACAACCAGCAACAGCTTCAGAAGTTGCTACAATTAATAATGAATTTGGAATTATTTTAAGTATTCTAAATGGACAAACAACTGGATGGACTGACAAAGTTATTCCTAACGGAGCTCCAAGTCAATTGTTAAATATTCAAGATGCATATAATAATTTATTGGCAAACTTGTCTTATATGCAACAAGAAGTATATGCATATGTAACAAGTCCTACTGGATTAAATTATTCTCCTACATATTTCAATACAACAACTTGTATTAGAGATGTCGGATACATTATTAATAGTGTAGCATTTGATTTACTACACGGCGGTAATAGACAAGCTATTCAAAGTGGATTATCATACTATCAACAAAACCCAAGTAGCTCTGTAATACCACAAGAAACAAGTGCTACTGTAGCTGCGTTTAATTATTTAGGTAGTATAATTTCAACTATTGCAACGTCTACGAATTATATACCGTTACAAAATAAAGTTCCTTTTGTAGCAACAACTACATTAGCAACTAGTGTTCCAACACAAATTAGTAATGCAGTATCATCGTTAACAAATATTTTATCTAATGGTCCCGCGGGTTACGAATTTACTCCAATATCATTAACAGCAACTACTAGTTCAGATGCAATTGCTGCTTATAATGTTATTGAAACAAACAGACCATTCCTAGTAGCTGAAACATTAGCTTGGATTGATCAAACATATAATTCTGGATCATTTGCATACAATCAAGACATGTGTTATAGAGATGTTGGCTTAATGGTAGATGCTGTTAGTCAAGATATATTATTAGGTGGTAATCAACGTAGTATTGAAGCAGGATTAAGTTATTGGAATGAAGGTTATAATTATGTTTATAACGAAATAAGCACAATTACTCAAGCAATTTCTTATATCAGCGCAATATCACAAAAAATTATTGCTAATACAACTGTTACATCTATAACTGGTACCGTTGCAACACAGATTATTAATCCATATTTCCAATATGGTAATAACTACATGCCACAACAAGCAGTAACACGTAATTTTGGAATCATTAGTAATATTATTGCTAATGGAGTACAAGCCGCGCCACCCGTTTATGCAGGTAGTGGATTATTTGCATTAACTGGTCTTAACGGTGCCGATGTAAGAAATTCTCCAACAGTTACTTATGTTTCACAACTATCAACTGGCACTTACTTAATTGGGTTAAGTACAGCAACAATTGGATTTGGTCAAAACGCTACATTATATTTTGGTAATACATACGTATGGCCGTTGCAAGATTTCCAAGTTGAAGCATTAAGTTTACAACAAACTGGAAGTACTGGTACATGGAATCAGCGTAAGATTGATCCAATTGGCGGTATGGGAGGCTCATTAGTTGATGGGGCAGTTATTAGTGATAAGTCACCAATTCAATCTTTTGTTTACGATGCATTTACACAGTTAACACAAGGCGGACGTGGAGTACGTGTTACAAATAATGGTTATGCACAGTTAGTTTCTGTGTTTACAATTTTTGGTAGTGTTGGTGTTCAAGTTGACAACGGTGGTATTGCTTCTATTGTCAATAGTAATGCTAACTTTGGTGATATTTGTTTGTTAGCTAAGGGTTATGGAAAACGTGCATTTAGTGGAACTCTATATAATCCAGCTAATAGAGCGTATCCATTTAGCCCAGGCCCTAATGGATTAGATCAATATTATCCAAATGGTTTTTGGCCTAATGGCGGTAATATTGAGGTATTTGTACCAGATTTGGCAAATAGACCACATATATCTTTAGTAATGGAAGTTGTACCTCCAACAAACTATACTAGCTCAATTAATTCAACACAATTAGCTCAAAACGGTGTCGTATTACAAGGATTCTTAAATGCTCAACCTAGTACAGGAACATTAATTGCAGGATCAATTGAACTAACAAATATAGACACAACTAATGTATATATTGGAAATACTGTATACATTGTTGATCAATTTGGATATCCTTACGATCATTTCCCATACATTCATGATGAATTTGGAAATTACATAACAAGTACAGGTACCATTGCTACAACCACAACACAATATGTAACTAATACCAATTACATGGTATGGTATTGTGTTACCGGTACTTATGTAACTGATGTAAATTATAACAGTATTAGTTTAAGTTCAGCATTAACAGCTGGCGGTAATTATCAATTTGATACTAATTACTTTACATTGTATTTCTGTGGTAATGCATATTACTCAGTAATGACCAGTAATCCTGCAAATAGTCCTTATGCACCTAATACAAATATATTATCTGCTAATTCTAATACGAATTATCAAGGACCTTCAGTAAATCAAATACCAGCACATGCGGCTGCTATGCATTATTTGAATTCAATTACTAATAAAGTTATTAGCAATATGCCAGTGACTAAGTCAGTTGGTAATTATTCAACACAATATATTAATAGTTCATTAAACGGTGGCAGTGGTAGTATTCCATTTGTTAATTTAGAGTTTGGATACTTAACAAGTATATTAACTGCTACAAATATTAACTCTGCATTATCAGTTATTCCATCTGCAAGCATTGTTCAATCAGGTACAATACCGTCAGGTGCTGGTAGTGCAATTACCTTAATACAAGATAATATTAATTTCTTAACTCAAGAAGTAGTTGCTTATGTTAACAATAATTTTGCTAATGTATATCAAAGTACCAATTACTGTTACAGAGATACCGGGTTAATTGTTGATGCGATTGGTATGGACTTATTGTATGGCAGTAGCAGTGATAGTACATTTAGTGGACTTCAATATTGGAGCCAAGATACAGGATTTACTGGTAGTATACCAAATGAAAGTACAGCAACAATTGCTGCTATTGGATATTTAGGAACACTAGTCCGAGGCTATGTAAGTTCAATTAATAAAACAACTGTTAGTAATTTGTTTAATGAAATTAATACTATTTTAGTTAATGGGCCACAAAATATTACAAGCAGCGTTATATATGGCGGACTACCTACAACTGATACAAATACATTAAATGATGTTTCAACGTTACAAGGAAATGTATCAACAATACAAACACTAGTGATTAATTGGATCACAACTAATTATCCGTCATTGGTTTATAATCAAACTACTTGTAGACGAGATGTAGGATATATAATTAATGCAATTTGTTTTGATTTAACAAATGGCGGTAATGTACAAAGTATTAAATCTGGGGTTTATTATTATGGATATGATTCAGGGTCATCAGTAATTCCAAATGAAAGTACAGCAACTATTGCAGCCTATAATTATATGAAAAGTATTATTCCTAGTATTGTAGAAGGAATAGCGTTAACTGCTACATATCAAACTAGTGTATCTCAAATAATTTCTGGATTTATACCAGCAACATATGCTGAAGCAATTACATTACAAAATAATATCAATGTTATAAACGGCATTATTTCTGGAGGACCAAGTTCTGCAGGAGCTAAGACTCCGCAATTATTGGTAGAAAGTACAAACACAAATGTAGTTAATGCATGGACATTATTACATGCTAACCGAGGATTTATTCAAGCAGAAATTATAGCATACATTGCTGCAAATTATTCAAATGTATATAATCCATATGCAATGACTGATAGTCAAGCACAAAAGTGTGTGCGTGATGTTGGATTAATATTACAACAATTAATTTACGATTTAGAGACTGGCGGTAACTATAATATGGTTTATTCTGGGTTAAGTTATTGGAGTCGTCCAGGAACTTATCATGTTGTTGAATTAGGTGAAGCAGTGACAGACCCGTCATTGTTCCCAGATGGTGCTATTGTTAACTTTTATCAACGAAGTTATATTAGTGCATCGGGGTATGTATTTGAATATGTCGGCGCTGGAACTAATTACGGAGCATTACCACAAGTAGGTCAAGCTGATCCTATACAAGGGCGTGAAACTGTACAGTTAAATAGTGGTAAGGTGTTCTTTACTTCGACTGATCAAAACGGTGACTTTAGAATTGGTCCAGGATTGGTTATCAGTCAAGCAACTGGAGTTATTTCAGGTAGAACATTTACTGAATCGTTATTTGCTAACATGACACCATTCATATTAGCTATTGAAGGTATATAAAGGATAAAAAATGGCACAATTACCATTAAACACGTTTAAGACAAAAACTGCAAAATTAAGCACAATACCTGGCAAGCCTGCTACTGTATATACAGCACCAATTGGTACTACCGCAATTATATTGATGGCACAAGTATCTAACTTAGATACAGCTACTCATTATGTTACTTTTAGTCATTTTAGAAATAGACCAATTTTAGCAGACGCACAAGGTAATGGCGGACAAACAGGACAAACAACTAGTACTTTAGTTTTAAATTATGGTATTCCTGCACAAGATGCTGGCACACCATTAAGTGGAAAAATGATTATTGAACAATTAGATAGTATTCAAGCGTATTCAGAAAGTACTGGAACTTTGCAATTAGTTTTAAGTGTTTTAGAAACAGCAAATGCATAATAGGATAATATAATGCCAGGATTATTAAGCGGATCAGCGTTAAACCCAAGTTCACCCAGCGGCTATGCAAATCTTAGCAACGTACAGTATAAACTTGGACCTACGCCTACAACTAGCACAGGTTATACCCTAATTGCTAATACAAATTCCCAAGCTACATATCAATCAAGTTTGGGTAATATACAATTTAGTCTTGGCTCTGTGTTTAGTAATATTCCTAATCAGCCTATTATATTAATAGGTACAGGAACAAGTAATATTATTATTGCAGGGACACAAACAAACGTCAGCACTAATAGTGGAGCATTAGTTGTCCAAGGTGGTATTGGTATTAGTGCAGGTTTATATACCGGCAAAGATATCCATGTAAACGGATTAACAATTGGTCAAGGTTATCAAGGTACTAACAATATTGTTATTACAGCAGTAGCAACCGCAACTCAAGCACAACCTAACGGACAAAACAGTATCGTTGTTGGATATAGTGCACTAACTGGTTTAAATTCTTCAGAGAACAGTATTGCTATTGGGCGTTATGCATTAAGTTCTGGAACTAATTTAATTAATAATATTGCTGTTGGCGATAGTAGTTTATATTCTTCTGGAACTATTCCTGGATTTTTTGTTGGAAATATTACAGCAATAACTACAGGAACAGCAACAGTAATAACAGTAGCAAATCATAATCTCAGTACAGGAACACAAGTTATTATTAAAAGTGTTGTAGGTACTACACAACTTAATGGAAATGTTTTCCAAATTAAACCATTAACTGCTAATACATTCCAGCTATATCCTATTACTGATCCAAACTTTATATATCCTGTAAATTCTACAGGGTATTCAACTTATATAAGTAGTGGAACTGTAAACACAGTAATTTTAAGTGCTAGTAATATTGCAATGGGTACTAATGCTGGTTATAATTTCTATAATGGTCAGCAAAACTTTTTCTTAGGCAATAACGCTGCCCAGAATTTTACAACAGGTAGTTATAATTTCTTTATTGGATACAGTGTATCTAATAATATGACTAACGGTAACAACAACATTTCTTTCAATGGAAAGAATATGGTTGATGGACAAGACAATCAAATTAACTTTGGATCAGTATTTTATTATAATGGCGGTGGATACTTAGCATTAAACGCTGATACCGGAGTTGGATTAGGTGACGATTCTACAAGCACAGTAAGTGGAGCATTTAATGTTTACGGTGGTGCTGGTATTAGTGGTTCACTATATGTTGGTGCAAATTTAAATGTAAGTAGCACAGGAACAATAACGTTAACTCCAGGATCAACTGGAACAGTTACTATTGTTTCTGGTAACACTGGTACATTAGACAACATGGTTATTGGCGCAAATTATGCTCAATCAGCAAAATTTACAACAGTAACAATTAATAATACCGCAACTAGTATTAGTACAACTACTGGAGCATTAGTAGTTACTGGTGGAGTTGGTGTTGGAAGTAATTTGTATATTGGTGGAGTTGGAGTAAACAGCCAATCAGTTTCAACTACTACTGGTGCGTTAATACTTGCTAATAACGGTGGAGTTGGCATAGGCGGAAATGCAAATATTGGTGGTTACTTAACTGTCAAAGGCAATTCTACTATTACAAATAATTTAGTAGTTGGCAATAATGTAAACATCACAAACAATTTATATGTTAGTGATATGGCATTTATACTAAGTACTACGACAGCGGTTTCAACAGTAACTGGCGCATTACAGGTAGCAGGCGGAGTTGGGGTACAAGGTAGTATATACAGTAATGATGGAAATCCGTTACAGAACAATTTATTGTATACACCAAAAGTAACAGTTAGTACAACTAATCCACCAAATCCAAAAGTTGGTGATTTTTGGATTAATACTTCAAACTATGCAGAATACCAATGGATCAATGACGGCGGTAATACGTTCTGGATACAAATTGCACAATTATAAAAGAGATAATATATGTCATTAGGTTTTCCAACAAATCCCTCAACAGGTACTACTTATACAGTAGGCAGTAATACTTACATTTGGAATGGAGTTGCTTGGGCAATTTATTCACAAAGCCAGACAGTTAGCACATTAACTGCACAAACAATTGTTGTTGCCACTTCAAGCACAATTAATGGTGCTCAAATTATTACAACAGCAACATTAAACCAGTATATTACACAGGGCTTTACAAACTTTATTGGTGGTACAGATACACAAGTTTCTATTTATGGAACTACTGTAACAATTTGGGATAGTAGTACATTAGAATCAGTTACTTTACGTGGAGCAACTACAGATCAAGCATTGTCTCTTACTAATGGAACCAATGCAACTTCATTATATACTGGAGCACTAATTGTTGAAGGCGGAGTGGCTATTCAACAAGATTTATGGCTAGGTGGAACTCTTTATTATGCTGGACATAATGTACTTACAACTGCTAGTTTCTATGAAGTATTACAATCTGGTCCAGATATTTTAGTTACGACTACTATTGCGGGAGGAGTTGTTAACATCAGTGATATCAGTACATTGCAATCTGTTACAACACGTGGGTCATTTACGAATCAAGTAATACATATTACTAATACAACGCCATCAACGTCCTCAAATAATGGTGCTTTGATCGTGAGTGGCGGAGTTGGTATTGGTGGTAACTTAAATGTAGGTGGAAATGTTTTACAATTAGGCCCTACATATTATAGCTCTAATCAAATTACTCTAAATGGAACCGCTCAAGCTGTAATAGATACATTTTCTGCGGCTACATTCCGTAGTGCCAAATATATTATACAAATAGAATCTGGTACAGGGTATGGAATGTATTTTCAAGTTATTGAAGTACTATTATTAATTGATAATGTTGGCAATGTTTATTCTACAGAGTACGCTATCCTTACATCAAACGGCGAATTAGGAAGTTTTAGCGCAGGAGTATCCGTTGGAAATCTTGTTTCATTATATTTTACTCCAACATATAATCAACAAACTGTAATTAAACTATCTAGAACTACAATAGCATTTTAAAAATATATGGCTGGAATAACACCACTTAATAAAGATTTTGTAACACGAGCAGGCCTTGTTGTTGAAGGAACTAACGCAGTTACATCAGCAACTAATAATACTGGCTCAGTTCAAATCTACTCTGGTGTTGCAATTGCACAAAACTTAATAGTTGGTACTACCGCAACTTTTTATGGACCAGTAAATATAACTGGTGCATTTAATGGATATGTGTCTTCTGCTATTAATTTAGCAGGCGGAGCTGTTGGCCAAATTCCTATTCAAAACGGAACAAGTTCCACAACTTTTATCTCATCTGGAACAAATGGTCAAGTATTATTGTTCAATGCTCCAGGTGCCGCATGGGCAGATCAAGCAATATTAAATGTTAATTCAGCAAATGTTGCAAATAATATTTCAGGCGGATTCCCAGGGCAATTATTATACCAATCAAATTTCACTAATACATCATTTGTTAATTTAGGAACGCCAGGACAAGTTTTAATTACTAACGGAGTCTTAGGGCCTTCATTTGTCAGTACATTAACTTTAGATACATTAACTTTAAATTATCTAAATGTTAGTAAACTAACTGCAATATCAACACTCACAGCAACTGATATATTTGCTACAAGTTTTACAACTTCAGGTACAGTAACAGCTACACAATTTATTGGCAATTTATTAGGAAGTGTTACAACTTCTACAAATCTTGCAAATGGAGCCGCAGGTAGTATACCAATGCAACTTGCTCCAGGTGTTACAACTTTCATACCATTAGGTGCTCCAGGGTTAGCATTATTAGCAGGAGTTAACACAGCAACATGGTCACCATTAAGTGGTGTTACCGCTGGTGCAGCCTATACAGCAACTAATTTATTAGCAGGAACTGCAGGTGCAGTTCCATATCAACGAGCTTTTGGTCTTACATCATTTGTATCTGGTGATTTAGGGCAAGTTTTATTAAGTGGCGGGACAAGCGCACCAATATTTTCAAGTTCTATAACTGTTGCTAGTATAACAGCAACTACAATTTCAGTTATTGGTAACTTATATGTTAACAGTACGACATATATTGCTGGAGATTTATTTGTTGATGGAACTCAATTTTCAGTTAACAAACAAACAATTTATAGCGGTGATTTAACTATAACATTATCTACCGCTAGTTCAAACCCTTTATTAGCTGTTGGGTCTGGATTACAAATTGGTAATACTGCAACACCATTTATTTCTTGGCTATATGACGGAGTTGCCAATTGGGTGTCAAGTAATGGCATTGTAGTTAACTCACAAGTAAATGCTGTTAGTACTTCATCTGGTTCGTTAATTGTTGCAGGCGGAGCAGGATTTGCAAAGGATGTTTGGATTAATGGTAACTTAATTCCAGCAACATCTGCATCAACATTAGGAACCCCAACACATCCGTTTGGTGAAATATATGTTGGTCCTAATTCAATTACTGTAGGTTCAATTACATTAAGTTCTAATGCTAATGATTTGATAATTCCCGGATTGTTTATTAATTCGTCAACAGTTTCCACATCAACATTTACTGGAGCAGTAATTGTTCAAGGTGGTGCTGGTTTTGGTGGAAATTTATATACTGGCGGTATTGGTAATTTTATTAATGTTGCAACAGCCACAAATACTACAACTGGTGCACTACAAGTTATTGGCGGTGTTGGTATTGGTAGTAATATGTATGTTGGTGGACAAGTTAACATTATTTCTACAAACTCATCTGTAAGTACTGCAACAGGAGCATTACAAATTACTGGCGGTGCGGGAATTGGTGGTAATTTATATGTTGGCGGCTTGGTTAATTTTATTAATCAATCTAATACTGCACTTCAAGTTACTGGTGGTGCTAATATAAATGGTAATCTTAATGTTAATAATAATTTAACAGTATCTGGGAATAGCATAGTAAATGCATTAACAGCAACAATTTTTAATGCTCAAAGTTCTAATATTATAGGCGATGAAACAGTTAATGGTAATTTAACTGTGGTTAATAATTTTACTGTTGAAGGAACAATACTTGGAATTCAAAGTTTAACTATAGACGGGTATACTCAATTAACTTTATTAACTGCTACAATCTTTACAGCAACAAGTGCAAATATTCTAGGCAATGAAACAATTGGTGGGACATTGACTGTAGCAAATACAAGTACTATTGCTGGCGCACAAATAATCACAACTGCTACTTTAGCAAGTTTCTTACCTATAACAACCAGTACAACTAGTACATTTACAATATTCAATAATACAACTGCTACTTCAACAACAACCGGCGCATTAGTTGTGCAAGGTGGTGTTGGTATTGGTGGCAATTTATATGTAGGCAAATCTGGATACATTGGTGGTTCACAGATTGTAACAACTTCTACAATCGGATCTTTAGTTGTTACAACAACTTCAACTACAGGAACATTCTTAATTGCTAATCTTACTCAAAGCACTAGTACAAACACAGGTGCATTGATTGTGGAAGGTGGAGTTGGTGTTTGGGGGAACGTGAATGTAGGGGGAGCCGTAACTGCTACTAATCTTTTCATTGGACCATATCAAGTAAGCACTGCTACTTCAACGTCATTTGGGGGTGGTACTATAACAGGTATTACAACTATTTCAAGTACAGCGAGTTCAACAAGCACAACAACTGGTGCATTGACAGTTATAGGCGGAGTTGGTATAGGTCAAGCATTAAATGTAGGAACAACAGTATCTGCAGGACTTAATACCACATCAACAAATGTAACTATTACAGCATTTGCTGGCAATAATTTTGCACAATCTAGTTATACAAGTAATCTTACTACTGCTAGTTCAGCAGGAGTTCCTGTATCGTTAGATACTTACAACACATCTACATACAAAACAGCTGAATATTTGATTCAGATTACTGATACTGGTGCTAATCCTCCAAATATTCATGTTGAAAAATTAATAGTTTTTGAAGATGG
>Ga0164297_10000610_pt1 | contig 43304 bp, 28 predicted proteins | sample GEODES058metaG_FD_113539 | JGI IMG/M metagenome (GOLD analysis project Ga0164297, IMG submission 113539) | Dystrophic lake water microbial communities from Trout Bog Lake, Wisconsin, USA - GEODES058 metaG | ecosystem: Environmental > Aquatic > Freshwater > Lake | place: USA: Trout Bog Lake... | reverse complement strand
TGCACCTTTAAAATGCCGATTATATTTGATAATTTCGCCAAAGGCGAAATTATCAATATATAAAAGGTAATTTATCGGTTGCAAAGTAACCGTTACCAAAGCACGTATAAAGAACGCCCACCTTTAGGTGGGCGTTTTAAATGTGCAATGGTGTAAAACATTATCATAATTTTCTCTAGTACAAGTAATAATAAATTCACAAATATCTATTTTATTTAAATATTTTTCATATAATTTTAAACCATATGTTGAGAATAATTTATATACATAACCGGCACCTCGTGTAAGAATAACACCTAATATTGTCGTGATGGATCATATATTTCACTTGAATATAATATGTTCAATGGTAAATCTTTATATAAAAATGAACAATTATCAAAATTACCGTTAATATATGGTAGAAAAATAACATTATTATTTTTTTTAATAAAATCCATATAAAATTTCATTTTTTCATAGTCTTTTGCTTGTGATACAACAATATCTCCCAAAACAATAATATTAGAATTTTTAGAAAGTAATCCATTAAAATAAAATGCTGACCCATCAGACAATATAATTGTTTTTGAAGATTTCACCAAATGTATTTGTTCTTTTAAAGATGATATTTTATCTGTATTAAGTATTATTGCGGTTGGTATATGACTAATAATATCATGACAGTTATGTATTCGACTACCACTTGGTGCTGGTGAATTTTGGTCTTTTTGTCTAGGCATTATTAATACATCAATGAATTTTTCATTCTCATTAATATGAAAAAAAATATCTTCGTATAAGGAATTGATATATTTTATAAAATATTCAGTATATATAATATAATCATTACTAATCGATTTTTGATTTAATGATGATATAGGTAAAGGAAAAAAACATATATTGTTACAATCATGAATAGCATATACAACATCATTGTCATTAATTCCAAACAAATCCAATAATTGTATATGGTATTGAAATTTGGTTTTAAAAATGATTTTTAATAAAGGATATTGTTTTTTAAGTTCTAAATAAAATAATACATAAATTGCACATTCGGCAATCCAATGAAAAAAAGATTCTGAAAAATTAGTTACTAATATTAAATAATAAGAAGATGGTTCGAAATTGTCTGAAACTGTAGTATTTATATGATAAGAATCAAAATTAACATGTTGATATTCATATACATTTTTATATTTAGCATATTTATATACACCACACATTTCATATTCTGATGATTCATCAAGTAATTGATGCATAATATATATTTATATATTATTATTATTATAAAAATGAACGTAATACCATTAGGAGATAATTGCGCTATTTCGATGATATTGAAAGAAATAAATAAAAGAAATAAATCATATCCATTTGATTGGATATCAAGTGTAGGACCCACCCCTGAATATTCATCAATCAATATAACTATAAAATTATTGATTGAATTATTAAAAACACACGACCCTAATCATATATGCCAAAAATTACTAGGTAATTCTATTTGTGATTTCAATAATGTACATAATACAATTATTTTTCCACATGAACGTGGAAGTAAAGAAGAAATAAATTCAAAATATTTACGTAGAATAAATAGATTATACGAAGATATTGTTGGAAATAAACACAATAATATATTTATAATAATAACTAGAGGTTATTTTATTCATAAAGATTTAATAGAAGAGTTGTGTCAAATATTAGATGAGATTTTATTTGATTACAAAATATTATTTATTTCTGGAATAAACCATGATTATTGTAAAGAAATGAATAATATTGAATTTACATATATTCCTTATGATATATCAAAAGGTTGGGATTGGGATTATTCGCATTTTAGACCGCAATTAAAAAAGTATTTAGAATTATATTTTATATAATAGATAAAATTATACCTCTCTATATTTTTCAAACATGGCATACAAAAATCTTCCTCCTATTATGGCAAAAGTTGTAGATGAAATCAAAAATACAAATCCAGAATTTACGAATGTCCTTTATGACATTGTTGATTGTAGAGAGTTCATAAAAACTTATTTTGATAATGCATTACCTGCGTTTGATAAATTAAAACCAATTTCTTATAAATCCGATTTATGGAGATTGTGTGTATTATATAAATATGGTGGTGTATATCTAGATGTAAAATTTAACTCTTTCCGTACGGAATCCCTTAAATTTAGACAAATTTGTCTCAACTTATCTTCTTACTATGAATTATTATAATATATTTCTTCATCACCATTCTTGTAGTCATACAATAAAATATTATTTATAATTTAATAATATTTTACACCTTTGCACCTTTAAAATTCCGATTATATTTGATAATTCCGCCTACAGTTTACGTTGGTGAAATTATCAATATATAAAAGATAATTTATCGGTTGCAACGTCGCTACACAATACAGATACCAAAGCACGTATAAAGAACGCCAACCTTTGGGTGGGCGTTTTAAATGTGCAATGGTGTAAAAAGTTTCCATCTGGAAGAGTTAATAATGAAGTTAAATAATATAACATTTATTTCTAATTATTAAGTCCATACAAATATTAACTCCATATAAATATATATATACACAATCTCTATATAATTTTATTAACAGATATGTCCCAAAATATCCCCCGCATTTTCTACATAAACCTCGATAAGAGAACAGACCGTCGTCAAGAAATCGAAAAAGAACTCGAACAATTCAATCTTCTTGACAAAGCCGAAAGATTCCAAGCATTTTATACCCCCGACCAAGGCATCTTAGGATGCACTCAATCCCATCTTGCTGTCATTAAATTAGCCAAAGAACGTAATTACCCAAATGTTCTCATCTTAGAAGACGATTTCTATTTCATCATTTCTAAAGATGAATTCGAACATGAACTCAATGAGTTTTTTAATAACAACATCATATTCGATGTATGTATGATTTCCTATCATCTTCAACAATCCCAACCAACCCCTTATCCATTTATCCAAAAAGTCATCGAGGGACAAACAGCATCTGGATACATCGTTCATAATTCTTTTTATGACAAAATAATAAACCTATATGAAGAAGCCATTCCTCTACTCCAACAAACAGGAGAACACTGGCATTATGCTAACGACCAAGTATGGAAACGTCTTCAACCCAATGCAAATTGGTATGCACTAACAACTAGATGCGGAAGACAGAGACCAGGATTCAGTGATAATTCTGGACAATATCAAGAACAAGAATGTTAGAAATATAAACTATATAAAATCCAACAACATAAATATACAAATGACTTTTAAAATTCATGAATGTGAGAACCCATTCCCACAATTAATTCAAGAAATGTTCTCAACAACATTTAATTATGAAGAACCACTTGACCAGATTCATGAACTTTTACAAACACCGAATCTTTCAGAACAAGAAAAAGATTATCATAAAAGACTACATGAATGGCGAAAAGACCGTGATTCTATTTTTGTAAAGAAATTCCATGAATATGTAGACAAATACACGCATTTCAATGAAGCATATTATGCCTTCATAAGAAAATATATTCTACCTCAATTTCCAAATGAAACCCGGTTGGTCATCCAAAAAACCCCTAATATTAGATTCAGCACTCCAAATAATGCTGCTATTGGAATCGACCCAAATGACCCAGAGCATATTATAGGTTTACATTGCGATCGCCATTTTGGTCATCATCATACAGAAATGAATTTTGTTATTCCTGTCACAAATATGTTTGAATCAAATAGTATATATCATGAACCATACCCAAATTCAAATATTCAACCAACCCATTTCGAGAACCTAGTTCTCAATCCAAACCAATTCCTTCAGGCATATTTCAATCAAATCCTTCATTGTAATCGAATCAATCGAACGGATAAGACGAGGATTAGTTTTGATATTCGTGTAATTCCATATTCTCAATATCAAGAAAATATCAACGATTTTAAAGGAACAAAATTCGAATTGGGCAAATATTATATTGTTTTATAAACCCACGACAAATTATGACCAATCAAATATAAATACACTAATAAAAAATATATAAAACAATATATTCTTTATAAATAAATAATGGAGAACAAAAACATAACTGTTATTGGTATTGGAAAACTCGGTCTAGGATTCGCGCTTCTATTAGAGAAGGCAGGATATAATATTCTTGGTGTGGATATTTTCCCCGAATATATCGAGAACATCAATAATAAAACCCTTAATTTTGCCGAACCCGGATACAATGACCTTCTTCAAACGGCCACGAAATTTCAAGCCACAACCAGCCTTTCTGATGGCCTCGCTCATTCAGACATCGTTTTTATATTGGTCCAGACACCTAATGGAGGTGGCACGAAATTCTACGACCACACAATTCTTTCAAATCTACTAGAGCGTATTAATAAACAAAAACCACAAAACAAACATTTCATCATCGGTTGTACCGTTATGCCTCATTACATTGATGAAATTGCAACCATACTTTTATCCAATGCACTGAATTGCTCTATCAGCTACAATCCCGAGTTCATAGCACAAGGAGAAATTGTGAAAGGCTTCTTAAACCCGGATATGATTCTTGTAGGCACCAATATCCCTTCAATCTTGAGACCTATCATGACTGATATTTACGACAAAATGACGGAGAACACACCAATATATTCCTTCATGACACCTCTCGAAGCGGAAATTGTCAAGATTTCATTAAATGGGTTCATTACTACAAAAATTAGTTTTGCCAATATGATTTCCGACATGTGCGACCAAGTAGGAGCAAACAAAGATGCGGTTCTATCTGCTATTGGGTCGGATTCAAGAATCGGTCGTAAATATTTCAATCCAGGACTTTCTTTCGGAGGCCCCTGTTTCCCAAGAGATACCAGGGCTCTAAAACAGCTCATGGACCAACACGATGTTCAATCAGATATTCTTCAGGCCACTACAAAATATAACAATGAACACAACCAGAGATTCGCTGAGAATCTGGTTTCCAAAAACATTTCACTGAAACAAAAGACGATGAAAACTCTCGAATGTACAGAACATTTCAACGAGAATGATTCCTTTTTTAAATTCACAAAGGTATGTTATAAACCTGATTCTACTATTCCTATTATAGAAGAATCCGCCAAACTCAAGATTGCCGAAATTCTTGTAAAAAAATACGGAAAAAAAGTCACAATAGAAGATATCGAACCACTCATTCAAGAAGTCAAAAAAGAATACGGAACTCTATTTACTTATATTGTTCGCTCATCATAAACAATCATTCTAAATACAAAATTGAACCCAACTCGTCATTTGTATGTCCTTTATACAAATGACAAAACCAATACAACTATGTATTCCAAAGGTATCGAATCAAATACCTAGACAACAAATATTCGAAACCTTCTGTAAATTAAAAATAGGAAGAATCAATAGGCTTACAGAGAACCCACTTAGAGCAGACCCGTCTTACAAACGCGTTGTTCTCTCTATCAACTGGGATAATAACCAACCTCTAGCAAAAGAAATCCAAGAAGTTCTCAAAGACCCCGCCGAACATATGAATGTCGTATATGATATGCCTTGGTATTGGCAAATATACGCTAATCATCCTCAAAGATAGTAGCAAAATAAGCCGAAACCACAGGATTATCAGTATTAATCCTTCTTGACATTTCTGGAAACCATAGAGAACAAGTCATTTGGTCAGCCCTTTTTATTTCTTTTGTCATCAATTCATCCATCGAACCATATGCGTTTTTATAATGAATGATTTCATTCTTTATTTTTTCTTTTATCTTACATAAAAAATCGAACCTGGATTTCTCTTTTGATTCCATTCTATCACCCCATTTCCATTGGATATATCGAATTTCGTTCTTTATATCTTTGAATTTCACAATCAGGTTTTTTTTATAGACTTCTATGCGTTTAATGAAGGTAAATATGTGTATATGATACAAAATAGGAAACATATATTTTATTTCATATGGCAAAGTAATAATAGCGGTTTCTTTCAAATCGGTTATTTTCTTTTCCTTTTCTCTTAAAACATCGAGAACTAATTCTGATTTATCGGAACTTGATTCCATCAAATTATTTATATCCATGGAATGTTCAATACGTTCATATTGATTCCCTAACTGCTTATAAACAACGAAGGATGAACCCCATTGTAAATAATAAACGAAAAAAAACAAAACAAATATTATTGCGTTTAATCCTGAAATAAATGCACCAGTCCATTTATAATAATATAAGATAGGTGCAAAAATCGTAATAGAAGAACTACCTATAACAGCCGGTATTAAAAACCAATTCGTTTTTATCTGAATAATATCGGAGGCTTTCATAAATATGTGTTTTTGACCCTTCAAATAAGTTGATAATATATCTAATTCACTAGAATATTTATCATCAGTTTCATAATATTTATTGATAGAATCACGTACTTCACGAAATGTGAGCCTCTTATAACCGATTTGTTTAGATATTAATTGTGTTGGGTCAAAACCCTCATCGTCGAAACAGTCTCCATCCTCTATGTCACTTGATGGATTAGACATACTTATAGGACTATTTGATTCATATATAAAAGAGCTTCTGACTTTTTCTAATTCTTCATTCAATTTGGTAATAAAATGATTATCAGTATAATGAGCCAACTCACCCGATTCAGATTTTATTTCTAGAGAGATTTGTTCCAGAATTGGGTCCATTTATATATCAATATATAAAATTGATTTAATTATATATAATTGTTTATCCTCAAACACCAAATGGCTATTACCAAAGAATCTATTGAAAAAAAACTCGAAAAAATGAAGGAAAGGCAAGATATTAAAGCATATAAGTCAAAACAAACCATATTTCTAATGACTTCTAGATTTAATACAAAAACAAGAGAAGAGAACAAAATATTCCGCGAAAGAGGTTGGCCGAATGGATGCGTATATTGCTCTCCAACAGAGGTATCTCAAAGCATTCCACCATTAGCAACAATGTTTGTTCTCGAAATGGACAATGATAAGAACCAGATTTTTGCTGTAGGACGTTGTGAAAATCGGTCGTTTTTGAACAAATACAAATTATACGAAGACCAAAATTACAATCGATACAATTATGTTGGAAGAAAACGTATTGAAAGGGAAAATTTCAATCCAACAGAAGAAGCCGTTTTCAAAGCTCTAGACCAACTTTGTTTCTATGGAAACGAACATATGAAAAGAGGGAATGGTATCAAAGCGTTTACTACAAAATTACTCGTCAATTGTAAACATGTTTTGGATATCCCTGCTTTTATAAATAATATGTTTACTTCAAGGTTCTCGTAATTCATTGTTTCATATAACAAAATACAAAAACAAATATATATATTATGTTATATATTATGGATTTATACAATGTAAATAAATATAGCGATGAACAACTTTATGACATTTTAGATATGAGTCATCCAACAGACCGAGAACTAGAAGCCAAAATCATTCAAATGATTAATAAATATGAGAATATTCCAACCGATATAGGAAAACAATTATATGATTTTTTTACAAATATTTATAAACGGTTTTTTGACGATGACGATGATGATGATAATGATGGAGATAAAGAAGAAGCAAACGAACAAATAGAAGGAATGACGAATCCTTCTACAGTAAAAGATAATAAAAACCCATTATCAGACCAAGAAAATATACAATCAACAAAACAAAACGGATATCAATCGCAAAATATTGCTTCCGTACAACAATTCGATTATTCTCCCGATAAATTACAATTGAATCCTCTTTTGAAACAAACTATTAAACGAGTAATAAGTATTGATAGTCAATACCGCAATATATCCACAGACCCATTAACAACGAGTTTTTCTTTCGATCTTTCTGAACCATTACGAGACGTTGTATCATTGAAACTATATTCGGTTCAAATCCCTTATACATGGTATACAGTTGGTAAAAGTTTCGGAAGCAATTTTTTTTATATAAGAGGGAATGGCGTGCCCGATAAACAATACCAAATAGTAATTCCTCCTGGAAATTATGACTCTACGACTCTTCCGCAAGCCATCAATAAATCATTTTATGATATTTCAAATACAACAGCATCAGATATTAATTTCAATGGTCTGGATTTAATCACATATGATTCTACCACAGCAAAATCGACTGTCCAATTGAATATACAAAATACTTTTAATGAAAGTTATTACAATGTTAATTTTTCGAATTTCACATCTCCTACTGACTTGAGTAATAATAAAAGTTCTATACCGGGATATATGGGATTCAACTATCAAAGTTACAATTTAAACACAATTGCTTCAAATCAAACCTATTATTCTACAATGATTATTAATTCACAGTATAGTCAAAATTATACTCTCGATAATTCTAATAATTATTTTATGGTTATACAATATTTAGGTTATGACCCTTTTACTGGATATGACCAAAGAAGCACTATTCTAAACCAATATAAAATTCAACTCATGAATCAAGGATTACCATATACAGGCCCAGTAACAAGACAAAATGTAATTGATGCTGTGAATTCAGCCATTAAAACATCAAACCTTTTTGACCCAGGTTCTCAAATTCAACAAATTGATATAACCAAAAATCAAAATACCGGAAATTCTTATTTTCAATTATCTTTGACTCTTAATCGATTTACTACAAAATATATTCCTAATTCCAAAGTCTTGGTAATATTTCCTTCCGAACAAATAAAACTAAACCAATACAATGAAAAATTTACAATATGGCAGTATCAAGCCGGATTAGATTATTCATGTTTTTATTTCGATAATTCTATAAATGATTTTTCGCAAATAATTTCTGAATCTCCAGCAATCAATTCTACTTTTACAATTAATACTTCGACAAATATTATTATGAGGTGCACAACCCCGTATTATAACAATGGCCTCAATGATTTTTCTATGAATATTCAAACAGGAACATATAATACTTTAACTCAATATTTGAGCGCAATTACACAATCATTCGCTAATAAAAACCCGACTACAAATCAATATTTCAATATGGTAAATACAGTGGCCTCGTTAGATGTAAATAATACGTTCAATTTACAAATAGACCTTACTAAGGCATTCGATAATAAAAATTATAAAGTGATAATTGACGGCAATTCCTTCTTGACCCAAACAAATAATTTTGATATAAGTTTTTCTATTGTAACAGATATACCACACTACGGTTATCCTCAGACCTATAACTTATATGATATTTCAAATATCAATATTTCCATACAGAAAATATATAATGGCTATGTTCTCCCTACAAACCAACTTTTTATGATCCAATCAGATATTTCAACATATACAAACGATGGAAATGGAAATGCACCTCAAATCCCAGTATTATTATCATCCAAACAATATTCAACATATGATGCTTTAACATCAGCAATACAAAACGCATTATTAACTACACAAGTAATAAGTAATGTAAATACACAAACACCATTAAGTCGTTCAACTGTATCCATAAGTGAAACTCCTACAGATATATCCATGAATATAAATTTAAATTGTTATTATCATTTGGCAGAGGTAAATTATGATATATCATTTGTAGATGGTATAATCGACATATCAAATATAAATAATGCATGGAATGTTTTTAATATAAATTCTTTTTATGACTTATCTCAAAATATATCACCTGATGGGTTTGCTCTTATAACCGGAACAAAATCCGTCGGGTTAGCATCAGCGCAAATTAACATAATTGATAATTGTAATAATACAATAACCTTTAATACAAATAACCCGAATTCCCCGACTGATTCAATTATAATTAAAATACCTCCGAAATCTTATACAATAGGCACTCTATACACCGCAATTAATAGCGAATTGTCAAATAATCCGAGAACATATGGTTCTTATTTTAAACAAATCAATATAAATAACCAAGAATATACCCAAATGTGGATAAATATAAACCGTATTTTTACAACACAAGATTATATATTGGATTTTTATGATACCACTAATTTCGTTTCTTGTTATGCTGGGTCAAAAAGCGTCCAAAATACGACATGGGACAGCACAATTGGATGGATGCTTGGTTTTCATGATTATACACAATACTTCTTGACAACTCAAAACCAGACCCTTCCAACCCAACCCTCAACAACCCCTTATTATCTATCTTCTTCGAACGGATCTTACATAATAACTCAAAATAAAGACCTAAGCGCCAATTTACTTTTGTCTTCATCTATAAAATTAACCGGAGATACAACCCTAAGCACGAATTTATATAATTACTTCTTGATATCTATTGATGATTTCATACAAAATCATTTGAATGATGGACTTGTTACCATTACACGAAGTCAATCATCTATACAATTACCGGATTATGCTTATTCGACAACCCAGTCTCGAGACCCAGCAACAGGACAATTAGTTGCTACTTCTATTTCTCAGTCAAATAGTGATAATGTTACAAATGCACAATTATATGCGCTTAATCAATCGATAAGTTCTCAACAGAATCCAAGCAAAGAATATTCTTCAGGACCATTCATAAAAGATTTGTTTGGTATTATTCCTTATAAACCACCGAAAACAACTGGCGAATATTATACAGAATTTGGTGGAACATTACAGAACCAAGAACGCCTTTATTTCGGCCCCGTTAATATTCGCAAAATGGCGATTCAGTTATTAACCGACAAAGGAACATTGTTGGATCTTAATGGTAGCAACTGGACATTTTCTTTCGTTTGTGAACAACTATATAGGTCGACGTCATCATAAATATCCCAAAGGGGTGCTGAATATGACAAAGGTTCTCATATTATATCTTCTTGACAATCATTGAGAACCTTTGTCTGAACATAATATATGTATCCTGTTCTCGACCTTATTGGATATTATGGTCCAATAATTTTATTCGGTATGTCATTTTATTCTCTTATAGAGCGTATACCTTATCTCGTAGTATTCACCATAGGAAGCATTTTTAACACATTTTTAAACACATTTTTGAAAACTCTATTTAGAGAACCAAGACCCAAAGGTCAAATCGAATTTATAGACCATGATAATTTAACTGGTGCACAACAATATGGATTTCCTTCAGGACACGCACAGGCATCTTTTTTCTCATTGGCATTTTTATTTTTCGCTAATGGACCGATTTCTATCATATATTTCATGACAATTATAACGTTCTTGACATTATATCAACGATGGAAATATCGCAGACATTCTATAAGACAACTCGTATTCGGTTCTCTAATTGGAGGAACTTTTGCTTGGGTTCTCGTATATCTTACACAATATTATTTATATAAGCCTATGATTATTTTTCTATAAACTCCCTATATGAATTGAAAAACAAAAAATATCATAATCTTTATATAATGTCACAAAGCGATTATATTGAATTTTTAAAAACAAAAGATATTCTTGGAATAAACAAACTAGACCATATATTAAGTGGAGAAGACTATACAACATTCGAAAGATTTGCTTTAGAAACAACTGTACCAAATACAAAAAATTCGTTCAGTAGATTATTACCTCAAAATACGGATACATTTAAAGCCATTTTTCCAAATACAGACCCAGTTCGTGTAGATGTAGCTGATATGGAATTAAAGGTGCCTTCTTGTGCAACATTCAAATTATGTAAAGATACAAATACCCGTCCCAACAGGGTTCTCAATTCGGTCAGACTACCAATACCTACATATAGACTTGACAAAGTATTTAAACCGAAAACATGTCAATATAAATACGGAAAAAATATTATTCGCACAATTTGGTGTGGTAAAAAGATTTGTAAATGCCGCACTAAATATTTAACTCCAAATGCTGATCCTAGTATAAAGAAGGCGTTTTATAATGGAAATGAATTAACTATTTGAAACCACCCTACATTCGACCTCCTACATTCCTACATTATTTTATCAAAATCCTATAAAATAATGTTTATGTAGACGTCCCCCTTATCACATCAATAACTCCCTTCTTGACATCTTTCGAAAATCATCTTTACATGAATCGTTTTTCAATGGCATCTAATCTGGATTTTAAATCTATGTTTTCTTTCTTCAAATCTTGAACCTCTTTTACAAGAAGCGCAATGAATCCATTATAATTCAATGTTTGTTTTTCTTCACCATCTTTAACACCTGTAACCAAAAATGGGAATATTTCTTGGACTTCGTGAGCAATAAACCCCATATCATGACCTTGACCACCACTTATATCGTAATGAACCGGTCGTAATTTATCAATATAAAAATCATCTGTAAGATTTTTGACATTTCTTTTAATACGATAATCTGAGTATGCATTAAATGATGCAGCTGTCATTTGACCTGTAGAACTATAAGAACCTTGATATGTAGTATTTGATCCTGCTTGAAAAATAATAGAATTATTTGTTCCAGTCGGTGTAGATAAATACAAATTATTTGTTGTATTAGTTGCTATAAAACATCCAGAAGGATTAAATAATAATCTGGCCAATGTACTATTATTAATAATAATATCACTAGTATTTTTAATAGTTCCATTAACATCCAAAGTATAACTAGGATTAGTATTATTAATACCAACATTCGCAGTTCCAGTATTTTGCGAAAGAATAGTCATAGCGGTTGTTTGACTATAACCACCACTACTAGCATTATATCCACCAATATTTATATCAAGCGCAGAAGCATAATTTGAACCTTGTCCAATTCCTAAAGCAAAATTTGCGTAACTTTGATATATATAATTATTATAACCGTTCTGAACCATATTTATCATAATAAATCTAGGACCATTGTATCCATTATTATTAAATACATTACAATGAATATTTATACAAGAACTTAAATCCAACGCATTAATACTGCCACCTTGTAGTGAAGGAAGATTCGATGCTGCATAAGGAGAATTTGTACTCGTTTGAGTAAAAATACCTGTAACATTCCCCGCAAAAGAACTATTCGGCTGGCCACCAATGCCAACTTGACCTGTACTATTAATTTTTATTCCTGTTCCATTATAAGGACCAATTACTAATCCGCATGAAGGAGCACTATAAACGTTGGAATAAATTATTCCAATATCTCCTGTTTGCGACAAATTATTAAATGAAGTTGAACCTAAATTACCTGATATAAATATTTGATTTGGATTTTGAATATCAGAATAAGAAAATCCGATTGCATTTTGAGAATTTGTATTAATAGATACTCTACCAGACACTTGTAAAGGATAACCTGGATTATTAGTTCCAATACCAACATTACCTGAAGTGTAATAAATATTATTATTAGAAGATAACCATTGACCTGATGGATTGAAATTTACTTGTGTTCCTCCAATGTAAAGAGAACTAACATTAGCACTTCCACCAACATTTAAAGCATATTGTGAAATAGTATTTGTTCTAATACCAATATTTCCATAAGTTATAATATTTTTATTAACAATAACATTTCCATTAAAAGAAGAATCAAATACAAAATTCGAGAACCCACCTACATTCAAATTACCTCCAATACCAGCACCACCAGAAACTCGTAATGCACCATTATTTGAATTAGAAGAAGCATTTGTAGATGTTATCAAGAGATTTCCATTAAACGAGGAATCTGAAACAAAGTTAGAGAACCCGCCTACATTCAAATTTCCTCCAATACCAACACCTCCTACAACATGTAGGGCTCCATTTGTCGAAGATGTAACCCCTATAGTATTAAAAGTCGAATTTGCCGAAAAATTTGTTGTTCCTCCAATAGTTAATCCACCACTTACAATCAAATTTCCACTCACATCTAATGCTGCTGTAGGCACTATTTTTCCTATTCCAACAAAACCGCCATTAGTATTTATTCCCAAAAAATTCGCCCCATTCTGGTCGGCCGAATTAATATACCCACTATCATAATTAATGTCATATCCCATGATTAATGAAGCATTATTTACCGTAGGAACACTTACTTGTATTCCATGTGTTTGGTTTACACTATTTGTATAAGGAGAACCAAAATACTGATTTATCAATAAATTATTCGATGTAGGTACCGAACTTAAAAAAACATTTCCTACACCACCAGCGGTAGAATTATTGTTGTTATATGTATTCCCAGAAATATCGGCGTATTTACTGACACCTATCACATATTGTCCATTCATGGTCGATTGGACCTTCGAGACATATCCGTAATAGGTATTCCCAGTTAACTTCTCTGTAGGTGCCTTGAATTTAGTATCAGTCCAAGACGCCCCATAATCTGAAGAGACTAATATATTTCCATAAGTTGTAGTAGATGGTTGACTTGAACCTGTATTTCCTCCTACATAACTGATTACTTGGTTCTGTCCTGAACCAGTCATCGAAATACTTGTTAGAATAGAAGAAGAACCTGATATAGAAGGCGCTCTATAACCGGTATCATTCCAACTTATACCATAATCAGAAGAAGTCCATATATTTGCACTTGATGTTGGATTAGAAGAAGGTGCTAATCCAAGAGCTGTTTGGTATTTCCCTGAACTAGAAACACAAACAGTTTTATTGAAATCCGCTGTCCCCAAATTTAAAAAGCTATTAACAGTTTGCGTGTAATTATATATGGAATAATTGGAAGACCATGTAGAACCACCATCAGCGGATATCCATATATTTCCTTTTGGACTACTAAAAGTAGATGCTTGAATAGCTGTTATATACTGTCCTGTAGAAGACATCGAAATTGTCTGCCAACCATTTGTTGTATTTATTAATTGTGTAACCGGATTCCATGTTCCCGTCTGTCCGTAATTGTTAGATAAATAAATATTACCAGAACAAGAACGATTTATTTCAATAGCGGCTTGTATTTGTCCGGTTTGTGATATAGTTATACCTTGCCATACAGCAGTAGCTTGTTGATTGGTATCAGTCCATGAACCTACTTGACCATAGTTTGAAGTAATAAACAAATTTCCTGTTCCAGGATAATAACCTTGATTAGCAACTGTTGCATATTGACCGGACCCAGAAGTTGCAATCGATGAACTGAATGAACCGGTTATGTTCTGAAAAATTCCACTTATGTCTATACGAGAAATAGATACAGGTACATATGAAGAAGTCGTTTGATAAGTATTTGTTATTACAAATCTATATGAATTATATGATTGATTATTATATATTGATACAAATGTATAACTACCTTGTATCATTGTATTTGTAGATTGTGATAATTGAATCCAATTTGTATTATTATTACTTCCAAAAATATACATAGTTTTTACATCAGTATTATTATAGGATATTCCAGAAGGTAATGGATAATAAAGAATATTTGTTAAAATAAATGAATATGGTAAATTAATTTGAACATATTCGCCATTGTATCCATTTGTATAAAAAGGTCCTTGATATGTTGAGTTATAATAGCCTTGTGAATTACTACTAAAAGTTGATTGCCAATAGGTTGAATTACTATTATCAAAAACAAAATTTGTATTTTGAGGTGAAGTAATAGATGAAGCACTAGCAATATATGTTCCTACTTGAATATTTAAAGGAATAGCATTCGGTAAACTAATATTTCCAGCTAGGTCTTGAAATCGATATGTTTGTGAATATAAAGTTCCACTTCCGGTTGCGTTATTCATAAAAGGCACCGCCTGATAAATTACATTTCCAGCATAACTCGATGGCAACTGAACGGACGTCCAAGAAGAACCTGAATTCGAAGATATATTCACAGAACCAAATCCATTTTTATTATACATAAGAGCATATTCATATGCTCCATCATAGGAAGAAGCAATATCCTGATAATATGATGAAATAACCGCAGTATTCAAATTGTCTTTCCATCCATAACCATAATTATTCAAGAACCGTAGTGTATCGTAATTGGTGCTAACCAATGACCCGACAAACCGAGAAGAACCACTTACATCTAATCCTAATAACGGAGCTGAAGTACCAATACCTATATTTCCAGAAAATAATCCAGTTCCAGATAAATTCATAGTATTTGTGACAAATAAATTTCCATTTGTGATATTTCCGAGAACTGACACATTAGAACCGATTGTTTGTGTTCCAGTAATCGAATCGAAATTTTTCAACATAATATTACTAATATCGAAATCAGGACAAATATTTATTGCGTAATCAGCATCATTAATTGTACTATAAGAATGACCTTTTGATGATTGATAATTTCTGAAATCCGTATCTGATTGTATCATTACAAGACCCCGTGTAACATTTTTCGAAATATCCCATAGATTTAATTCATTCACACCAATTCTAAGACGATTTTCTTTAGATATTTGATAAATCGATTGTGTATTTTTATTTAATCCAATACTAGGTGCTTTCAAAATATAACTTTGTAAATCACTTCCAACATGAATATATCCAAAAACTTTATTTGCTATACAATAGGAATCATTTGAAAGTGAAACATTACCAGAATTATCATATATATCTATTCCAGCAAAACCAGAAACAGCATTACCAGATCTTTGATTTACTACAAATGTAGGATTACTAGAACTTGTTTGAATTGTCTGACCTCCATCTAGAGTTCCTTGTATTTTTCCATTTACAATGAGAACATCACTTGAATTACTACCAATCGTATATGTTGTAGTTCCATTAGTTCCTATAATATTAATATTATTTGAACTACTTGATATACTTCCAGATGTAACTATTAGACTAGAACTAGTTACAGACCCACCGACATTCAGAGTTTGACCAATACCGACTCCACCAACAACTGTAAGAGCGCCTGTAGTTACACCTGTAGAAAGTGTTTGACTAGTTATTGAAACATCTCCTGTAAAATTAGAACCACCACCGATATTCAAATTACCACCAATGCCTACACCACCTCCTACAACAACTGCTCCTGTATTTTTACTTACTGACGGATTTGTCAGCGTAGATAAATTCAATCTACCAGTGTTTGAAAGCAAATTTCCACTTGTAAGAGTTATCTGATTAACCGTAATATTTCCAGGTAAATTTAAATCTGTTGAAAGACCAAGAGACCCTCCAATATTCAAATTTCCTCCTATACCAACACCCCCATTAATAACAACAGCGCCTGTTTTTGTATTATTCGATGCTGTTGATTTATTAACTACTAGACTACCATTAAAAGAAACATCGTTTGAAAAATTCGAGAACCCACCTATATTCAAATTACCACCTATTCCGGCACCTCCTCCCACTACTAGTGCTCCACTTCCAGAACTTGTAGAGGATGTTGTATTTGTAATTGAAAATGCTCCTGTTACTACATTATTTCCATTGAATGTAGTGGTTCCGCTTATATTAATATTATTATTAATAGTGGTATTTCCCAAAGCATTTCCTATAACAATATTCGTAGCAGCGCCTCCCAAATATATAGTCTGAACACCAGTATTTGCTATATTCAATATCGAATTATTTGATAATATACTTCCCCCATCATTAATCTGTATGTCCCCACCAGAAATACGAACTGTTCCAGATATATCCAAAACAAAATTATTCGAAGCATTCACTAGATTCGGCGCAAATAAACTGAAAATATTGCTTTCACCATAACTTCCTGATACCCCATATAACCCAAAATTATAACTTTTTACTGTATTTGTAATCAAAATGGTATTATTATCGGTCATTGTTATATTTCGAAAAACGTTCGAAGAAAGAAGCCAACCAGCTTTTCCAGAAGAATTTATTAAGTTCAATGGTATAGGATACCATGTATTACCTCTGTTTGACGTTAACCAAATATTTCCTTGAGAACCTACAGTAATTGCGTTTTGCGAATCTATTAAATGAACGCTATTAAATCCTGGGACTCCTGAAAAATAAGTATCCTTCCAATTAGCACCTCCATTAACCGTTGAAGAAATAATATTCCCGCCTACAGCAATTGCATAACTATTATCGTATACTTTTATTTCCTTATAATAATAATTCGTGTTCCAAATATATTTTTCTTTAGGTATCTGTTGGACTGTTGGGGTTATATTATATGTAGCAATACCATTTCCGGCAATATATAAAGTATTTGTATCTGCTTTTATACTGGATACATTTCCTATTATTGTTGTATTTCCAGCAATATTTATATTATCAGTTGAATTATTAAAAACTCCGGCTGATATATCGAAAATATAAAGATTATTCGGAATGTTATTATTTGTAAAATATCCAATTAAATTACCTGTTATTGAATTTGGTGTTTTATTTATGTAAATATTATTGAAATTTCCTGTTATTGAATTCGGAGTATTTATATTCTGCCAAGAACTACCACCATCGAAAGTAGTAATTAATTGGCTATTGTATCCTGAAATAAACCATTGTTGCGAGTTATATAAATGAATACCAGTTAAAGCATTTCCTTTTAAAATATTTGTAGTCCCCCCGATTTCATTGGAAATATCTATGTAGGCCCATTTTTTACCACCATTCACTGTATAAATAATACGTTCTCTCGGAAAATTTCCTGGGTTATTTGTCAAATAACTATCCCCAGAAATATCAATAGAACTACCTAGAGCTGCCACTACGTTATTATTATCTCTTGCTCGACTCATAGAATAGATTTCAAATTGTATAGAGCCAGTAGAATCGACAATATCGCTATTATCAATGTGTATAGGCCCATTTACATCGAGAACATAATTGTCAATTCTGGGTTTAAAAGTGTTTACACCAGTAGTTGTATAATACCTACTAAGGACATTTCCCGAAACAATCGTTTGCGCCGGTGTATAATTCCCACTAGTATCTGTAAGACCAATTGTTGTCATTCCTCGATTTATTAAACTAGGATAAGCTCCTCCACCAATTGATCCACCTACACCTCCAGGGGTTCCTACATAAACAAAAGTATTGGAATTATTAGAATCAGCAATGAAAGACGCGGCCGGGCCAGAATATGCTGATTGATTCATATAAATATTTCCAAAATAGACTCCCTGTGAAATATCATAAACAGAGAACATTTCGCCATGATTATGCGTAGTTGTAGGATTCGTTGAAACCGTCATTTGACTTAAAATATTAACATTTTGTGAAACATCTATATTTAAATATCCACCGGGTAAATATGAAATCTGGCCGTCGCTTATTCCTGAATATGGATTATGGTCGGCATAAAAATAAATATGCGAAGAAGATAAATCGGCTCCGGCAGATACACCATATCCACCCAAATTATTAGCAATTATGTTCTCATTCGTATTATTGTATGAATTAATATTTAGACCCCGAACCAAATTGGTAGATATATCGAGAGCAGCTATTGGTTTAAATGTATTAATTCCTATGTATGACCCATTACCGAATATAAATGGTCCATTATTACTATTAATGTTCCCATTTGTCAAATAAATACTATTTCCAACAATAACATCTTTTGTAGCTATCAAATCTTGAATAGAAACAATATTACCAATTGTAGAAAAACTATTATTAAATTGTGCTGGTCCGTTAAATATGGCTGAACTATTAATATTCAAAAATGAATCAGAAGAACCTATTGTTGCATTTGCTGAAACTACCAAACTTCCTGAAATATCTACATCTTTAGTAACTGTTATTCCACCGTCGATATTTAATTGTCCGCAAATATCAAAATTTCCCTTATATTTATGCTTTAATGTCATATTATTAACAGTCAATGAATCGGCATTAATACTTCCTCTTTTATCGAAATTATTAATACCTCCATATGATTTCCAGGAAGACATAGTAATTATACAATTACTATGTATTTTTTTTTATATTAGAGAACATGCTCATTATTCTTAGATGCGTTTTTGTAATAAACATCACGTGCAACACATCGGCATTCCTCGAGTAATCGAGACAATAAACAAGGTTCTCTAAACTTACGATGATTCATCGTTGATTACTGGACTTCATCCACCAGTAATTTTATTACCACCTTTGTAATTTTTCCGTGTAGAACGAGAACAAACTGCGCCCTTATACAATGATGATACCTTCTTGACAAAAGATTTAATATTTGGTATGTCTGCCAATATATCATCAACCATTTCTCTATAAAATTTTCGAAATAATTTTCGTCCCCTTTTCATATCTTCTGGTGAGAACCACCGGATTTCTTGCTTTTCAAAATATTTACTATCATTTAAAAGATTTTTATCCATTCGTTCCCAAACAAATCTATGGTGATTTGTGAAATAGCATGGTAGGTTCTCATCGTATTTCATTAAAAAAATATGAATATGATAGTCTCCATGTGATAATTTATAAACTCCTCTTTGCAATAATGCTTTAATCGCTTTAGAATCTCCTAAAAATCCACTTAATTCTTCTGAACCTTCTCTTAGAGCAGTCTCCATAATCGTCTCATTACCTTCTACACCACCACCAAAATCAGAAAATCCTTTAGCAGAATCCTCCATCTGGTTCTCTTTGCCAAATAAAAAATATAAATTTCCTTTATGAATAGCAACTGGTAATATACTTGAAGCCACCATTATATATTTTGTTTATATTTTCATTTATCCATTTTCATTTATTCATACTCTAACCCCTTATAAACGAACTACCTTTACATCATTTTTATATTCAAATTCGGCAAATCGATTCTGAACTACAGAACATTCTTCACCTACTATTAATTCTTCATGACATCCTTGAACAAATTCTATAGGAATCTCTGGTATTTGGTCGTAGAATTCTCGAACAAGTGGATTGGCTTTTATTTTCTTAGGTTGAAAAGCCGATAAGTATAATCCCGCCATGTTCTTGATTCTAGAAAGAGCAACATATGTTTGACCGTATTCAAATACACTTAATCCTAAATCCATTTCAGCCATAGTAAGAGTTGCTCCTTGGATTTTGTGTATTGTCATCGCCCATGCCAAACAAAGCGGTATTTGACCGATTCCTATACAAGGATATTCGTCAGATTGTGCCCATACATGTTCAATCGTCATCTGGACATTATTGGAAAACAAGACGACTGGTAAGCCATTAACACTAAATTCTATGACAGTTCCTTGAGAACCATTACAAATACCGTTTTCAACGCTTAGGTTATGTAGGCACATAACACGCGCCCCTAGTTTTAAATGTAAGATAGAACTTCTATTTGATTGATTCATCAAACCCTCTATTTCACTAGTTCTCTCTGATTGACCCAGACCCTGACATTTTACGATGGAGGTCAAATCAATTGCCTTCCCAGATTCAACATAGGTTTTTAAATCATATCGGGCTTGTGTTTCATATACATATTCTTGACCCTCTAATTTTTCGTATTGCCGCATATTTACATAATCGGCTTTAGAACGAACCGCGAATAATTTTGTAGGTATAATATTCCCCGAATAACTTCTTCCGACACAACTTCGCAAAATAGTAGTAGATTCTTCGTCAAGTTCTCCACGCCGAACCTGATTAAGAATCCGTTTATACACATCATCTTCTTGACGAAAAATGTGTTTTAATTCAATATGGTTCTCCCAACTAAAAACATTTATCCATTGGGGAGAACTAAAACAGAAATCCTCATCATTACCTACAGGAGGCAATTGAAAGAAGTCCCCAGTAAATATCACTTGAATTCCTCCAAATGCCGCCTGATTTTTTTTTATTATCTTCAGCGCTGAATTTATAGATTCAAACAACTTTAAAGAAAGCATACTGACTTCATCTACAATGAGAACTCTGGTTTTTTTAATAGGAACTGCAGTTCTCTTATTATATATGATTTTTTTGACAATATCGGCTTTTTGACCGGTTCCTAGACCCATTCCAGTCCAAGAATGAAGTGTTTTTGCTCCGACACCCAATAGGACGGCAGCACAGCCAGTAAGAGCACATACTTGATATTGTAATCCTCGGGATTTCAAAGAATCCACCATTTTCTGTATAAGAAATGACTTCCCAGTTCCCCCTGGTCCGGTTATAAAAAGGTTCTCTCCATCAATAAAACGATTAAAAGCATATTCTTGTTCTCTACTAAATTCCATAAGTGTATTGTATATTTAAAAATAAACAATACCCAATCAATTTTATTCATAATCTATCTCTAAACAAAAAGAAAAATCCAAGCCATTCAAGTTGATAGGTATTCCATATTCATTTACTAATTGGATTTTTAGTTTTTGTATATTAACTTTTCCATTATATGAGCGTTTATCAGAAATAAGTAGTCCATTAGAAGGATTAGCTGTAATAACTTGTCCAAAAGAAAAATGCACATAGTCAATCGTAATTTTTGCTAAAATATTTTTATTTATTATTGATGTAGGTAGAGGCGAGATAAATGAATTGGTATTACTACTTGTGAATTCATCTACAACTAAATATAAATATCTGGGTGTATTCAATTCGATGATACTTTCTGAAGTATTGGCACCACCATTCGGAATAGTATAAATAATATTTCTAAATCCTAATAACCACCCCAATTTGGATTTGAAATTATACTTATCAAAATCTGGTGTTCCTGAACCCTGCTTTAAATTACTACCACAAGTATTAGATGGTTTAATAGGAAAAGCTATATTAACTGAAGAGCCTGATGTGTTTGTAAATGTTGTCTTTGGGACACCATTCGAAGAAATATCGAAAGATACTCCAGTTCCTGCTAAAGCTGTGTTGATTGCGGCTTTAAATTGAGTTGAATTATTTGCGCCAATTGTATTATTCGAATTTGTCGAATAGGTTAATGATACGGGATTATAGAATCCATCTGGAATAGTTATTAAATTATTAGTTGTAGTATTTCCTACAAGCATCGAATTATTTCCTAATGCTGTTGAAATATTATAAAAAGAAAGTGGAATTTCGATATTTTTTACTTTAATAGATTTGACATCATTTATACATTGAGGTAGAGTGAAAGTATATCCACTAATTTGAGAACCGGAAGTTATTTGAGAATAATTATCATAATCATCACGAAATCTGGTATCAATATTCCAATGCTTTGTTTTGGATTCTTTATGGACATTCGTCATAACCATATGATTATTATGTTGTGTAACTTTGGGCTGAAGAAATAAATCGTTGTTGTACATTTATATATATATAACAATCATATATTGTATGTAGGGAACCTACGGTTCCCCCCTACGACCCCTCCCTTCATCCTCTTGTTCCATTCTTTATTTTAGATTTCATTATAAAAATTAAATCTGGAAAGTGATGGTTTGTAGAACCTACTATTCCCTACCCACAACTAGGACAAGGCCCGCCCGGTTTTAATGCAGCAAAAATTCCTCCTAGATTAACAGTCTGTTTGGGTTGTATTTGAATTTGTTGTATTGTAGGTTGATAAATAGGTTTATTTACGATTTGATAATTAATTTTGAACATAAAATCGATTCGAAAATCAAGTATATACTATATCATATAAAATATAGCCAATATGTATACTATCGACGAAATGCGCAACCCAAGTCAATACAGGTGTTCTCGATGTCATTCGAATTTTACTAAAAAAGAATTTGACGACCACTCGGAAGTATGTAAAGTAATAAGCCTTCTACGAAATGATCATTCAATCGACACCTATTTCTCTAACCTGGAAATACCTTCACAAAAGGCTCAATTTCGATACATTGTTCAATTAACCAAAAAGATAGAAGAACTCGAGGACAAATTGACTAAAATACAAAAAACTATCATACCACTTTGTAGGAGACAAGTAAGCGAATACTTGGAAAGTCTTCCGGCACCAGAATATACCTATTCAGAATGGTGTAAATCGATTCAAATATCAGACGAAGCATTAGAGCAAGTTATAAAAACAGACCTAAAAACCGGTATCAAGACGGTTCTCGAGAATATTATTGAAGATATTCCTATTCGCGCTTTCATGCAGAAAATGAACATATTATATCTTTATGACAATGATGAATGGAGAACAATGACTGCACAAGAATTCGTTAAACTCGTAGAAAAAATCCAACATAAATTTTTAAGAAAATATATGTTATGGGCAAATGAAAATCGCGACGAATTGGCAGCAGTAGATGAAGACCGAGCAATATTCTGTATGGCAAAAGTAAATGGCCTAAAACAAGGAACCATCGAGTCGCGCAGTTTGGATATAAAAAAATGGTTGTTCTCAAAAATAGCGGTTTCTCTTAAACAAGTCATTGTCTAACCGCATCTATTTAACTTTTGATAATTCTTCTTCCGAATTTCAGCCATAAAAAGATAGAAATAACACTTCCGAGAACAAACCCGTTTCCAGCACTAAGAAGTGAACGGTCAACCAAATAATAAAACCCTAAAGGGAAAAGAACAAACGTCAACACAAAATAAAACACCATAATACCCAAAAATGTTTGAAGCTTATTATCCATTTTTATCTTATATATTTTTTTGATATAATAAAAATATATAAAACCGATAATTCATTAATAATAATGCGCATTCTTACTACAATCCTCCGATTCGTCCAATATTCTACTATTAAACATAAAATCGACGAGTCCCATGCATTAGGTCATTCGATGAATGTTCTCTATTATGCACAACAAATTTATAACAAAGAAGTCCTTAAAATCCCCTTATTGAGAACACAAGAACAAGTTATCTATTCAGCGGCAATGATACATGACCTGTATGACCGTAAATATCCGGCGCCGACAATGCCTTCAATAAGAACGCTTCTACAATTTAAACTTAAAACGCATGATATTGACGCAGTGGAACAAATAGTCAATACAATGTCTTATTCAAAAGTAAAAGAAGACGGTTATCCAAAATTAGGAAAATATCAACAAGCCTATCATATTGTCAGAGAGGCAGATTTATTGGCATCCTACGATTTCGACAGAACAATGATATACCATATGTTTCATAAAACCGACGACGTTTTCAATACATTCAAAGAATCAAAGGAATTTTTCGAGAACCGTGTGCAAAAGTATGAACAACAAGATATCTTCTTGACAGATTACGGCAAATCCAAATCACGAGAACTACGAATAAAATCGATTGAACAAATAAAAAGTTGGAATAGTGTCATACAGTCTTTCGAACGTTATATTTAAACCCTTGAAGAAATAAAATGGGACATTTTATTTCTCCAAGGGTCGGATATCAGTAACGATTTGAAATGACGCCCTCTGGGGCGTCCCATTTTAAATCTTCACTGGTATAAACTACATAAACGTTTTTCCTATATTAATAGAAATGGCAACCTACTTAGCAAAACTGAACTATCATCCCATGGATGATCGTATTTCATTCGATGAACCGACTCATATTTATACTATAGATGGCGAATCCGATTATACTTCGGTAACTACATTCGTCCATCAACAGTTCCCCCATTTTGACGCACCAGCAGTCATTGGTTCACTCCTCTCACCGACCAGTTCATTCCGGGGAAAATCGTATCCAAATAAAAATAAATACCGTGCTACAGCCTTTCAAAATATCAAAAACGAGAACCTCACGTTTTCCGATAATGAAATAAACGCTATTCTCAACGATACTACTTCAGAAGAATACAAAAAAGAAGTCAAAAAAATCGCTGATGAATGGATACAGACATCTACTTCGGGAACCAAAACGCATGCAGACATCGAGTATTTCTATAATGAAATGCCGGTCGAAAATGATACCAAAGAATATGAGTATTTCCAAGAGTTCAATCGTGATTTCCAAGCAGAATTTCCACAATATAGACCATACAGGACCGAATGGACGGTTTTCTATAAAGAACTCAAAATGGCGGGGTCTATCGATATGGTGTATGAGAACACAGAAGATGGAACACTCATGATTTATGATTGGAAGCGCGTCAAAGATATAAAATACGAATCATTCAATAATGAAGTCGCGACGAGTCCGGTGCTAACCGACATGCCCAATGTCAATTTCTGGCACTATTCGCTACAACTCAATACATATAAGGCCATCTTGGAGACACAATACAATAAAAAAGTCACAGCCCTAAGATTAGTCCGGCTTTATCCGGATGCACTGACATATGATATTCACGAATGCCCAGATTTACAACGTGAAGTATTAACTCTTTTTGACAACCGTAGAAATAGTGTAAAAAAAATAAATGAATAGATAATATATGATTGCAACTTCAAGAACAGCATTTGCTACAAGAACTACTTCAACAGGCACAGGTTCAAATACATCTTATGCATATAATCCATATATTACATCAGATGGTTCACCTATTATATTGACATATTATGCTCAATTGTCTGGTATTCTTGATACACTTATTAAACTATTTTATAATTTTTCTATTGGTAATTATGATTATGTAACAACAAATTTAACAGACACTCTTTATTATAATTTATCTATTAAATTATTATCTTTACAACAAGACGCATATATTTTTCCTGATTATGAAAACTTTCGAATTACTATTACAAGGGCATTAGAAGGTATTAAACAGGCAATGAACCTTTACAGAACATTAGAAAGCACTAATATTACATTGGGAATGGCACAAGCAAGAGCTGGAATTTTAGATAATATGGATCAATTAAAAGAATTTATTAATTCTTTAGGTGGCTCTGTTAGTATTTTTAGTGATGTAACTGTCACGTCGGTTGCTGCTCAATTAAAACCTGAAATTGCTATTTATCTCAAACTATATGGATATCCAGAAGGAGGTGTATTTGAAATGGAAAAACTCGCAAATGCTGTTAACCTTTCTAACATCCAAGCATCTACTCCTGCTCCATAAATTTATATGTATTAGAATCAGTCTAAAAATAATGATTTTTTATTCTATATGACATCATTAAAAACCAAAATAGTTTCACTTTCAATTGATACAGTATTCAGAGATAATTATTATAATACATCTTCTTCAAATTTTGTTCTCAATTTACCAACACCGATTGAAAATGTTATACAAACAAGTATAAGCGCAATTGAAATACCTAATTTTTGGTATCACTATTCTGAAATAGAAGGAACAAACGATTTTACAATTATTGTAAATAATTACACAACCGCTGACCCTCTTAACGCAAGTAATCCGCCTATATTGATTGATAAATCAGTATATATAATTAAATTACCAGACGGAAATTATAATGATGTTGACATGATAAATTTTTTAAATAATTATTTTACAAATATAGGTGGAGGTTTAGCCTACATAATAGTAGATATTGATGTCAATTCAGGAAAAACTATCTTTAGAGCTAGAACTCCTACAGATAGTAAGATTTTACCAGGACCATTTGATCCAACTACTCCATATTATTCACCTTCGTTCTCATATACTTTGGATTTTAGGTCAGTTACTTTTCCAGATAGACCCATATATATAAATTTAGGATGGTCTTTAGGATTTACTAAAGAGACTTATACAGTTACTTCTGCCAATACATATAGCACAGCTTTTATGGCAGTTACTGGTGCGCCTATAATTACATATAGTGGATATATTGCAAGCGAAGCAGCGTTCGGAAGCAGCTATTATAATTATATCTTTTTGGATTTAGACGATAATAATTCTAGTTTTTCAAGTGATGGTATCATTAGTTATCTACCTGGAAAATTTTTTACGGGGAATAATATAATTGCAAGAATAACTATTGCGTCTGGTTCAAACAGTGTTAATTTATCAACAGCTGCCGATTTTGTCTTCAAGACCCGGAAATATTATGGACCAGTCACTATAAATTCTCTGAATATCCGTTTATTAGACAGATATGGAGAAGTTGTCAATTTGAACAATAACGATTTTTCTTTTTTGATAGAATTTACTATTTTAGAATAATACGTTCATTTAGGAATAATAAATAAAATTTTTGTAAAAATTAATAAATATACTTTATGTATATAATGGCGCAACCAACTACTATTTCTGAATCGAATCCCTACCAACAACTGAATGGAATTCCGAGTGTGAATACTTTAAATTTCGTTTTAGACCATTTTACATCTGGTATTACTATGATAAATGGTATCATGCAAGCTGGAGAACTACCAACATCACTAGATGTTAGTGCTATTGCTGTTTACAATATTGACCTTAGTGCTGCTAAGCAAATCTTTAGATTTTCTTCTACTTCTTGGGATATTAGCAACAATATCCCTAGCGGGGAACTTCACTACTTTATTAATGCTGGAGCATGGCCCACAACACTTACATTGAACCCTGCAAATGCTATGTTGGACCAAACTACTTCGCCTGGAGCTTCTAGTGGTGCTGTTGCTTTATACGGAAAGCCCACTGAATCGCTTGTCAAGCACGACTTTATCCGTTATTTGGCTCTTCGTCTTTTCAACACTCCTATGGGAACTGACCTTTTCAGCAACCAATCGGAAATGATCGCTGCTTTGGATGCTTCTGGAAATGATCACTGGCAAAATGATATTAGTGCTAATTTATGGAACTATGATATTCACAACTCATCCCACATTGATGGCTTAAGATTTGTGTTAGATGGTTCTTCGAATCAATACTGCACAACTGATAACTACACTGCAAAAGACAATATTACACGCGAATTATACCAACAACTTGTTAATTCTCAGCATTCTCGTTTCGAGAATGTTGTTCTTGACCAATTCAACCAGGCTCCTATCCCATTCATTCATGGAGACTCTATATCTTACAAATTTTCTATTAATCCTGCTAGTGGACAAGAATCGTTAACAGGCGTTCCTGCTTTCGCTGGTCGTACATATAGAATTCAATTGAACATTTTTAACAATGATATCATCCCTATTGTCAATACTATTCCTATTGATTAAAAATCTTCATCTGTATAACTTTTAGCAATTTTGTTATTATTCTTACAATAATAATAACAATTTATAGTATATGTCGAGCTTTGTATTCTCGATCGACAGCCAAACTTGGAGTGCTCAAGACCCAAATTATGTTTATCCTGTAAATAATACGGGTGGTTCTTTTGTTAATATAACAAATGCGTTTGTATCAAATGATGATTCTACCACAACAGTTACAATATCTTGGTCATCTTATACTAAAAATTCGTCATTGGATGGTTTATTGTTTAATACAAATGTTCCCTATTATGCAGACCCGTCTATTAATATAACCCAATTCGGCGGTATTTCACTACCATCATTCACGTCATTATCGACAGCCGCTTTTCTCGATTTTTCAGGACAAATCACCGCTACAGATTCTCCTATTATTCCTAGTGGAATATTATCAGATTATTTTGCTACTGGTGAAGTACTAGGTAAAATCCCGCCTTTTTTATTGACACCAATAATTTCTATTGCGTTATCAACTATATCTACAATTACTTTTTCAGCACCACCTCCTATAATACCTGATCCAACACAATTCGTATCACATGGATATGCTGCTGCAGATTTAAAAGCGATTGGATATACAGCATCAGACCTTTATAATGCAAATTATCCAGTTTCAGATTTGAGTGGAGTATATACTATACATGAAATTGTATGTGCCGGTTATAGCATAATAACTCTTTATACCAATGGTTATAATCCACATGACTTAAGCGGTGTTTTTACTACTTTACAAATTGTCTCTGTAGGATATTCTGCAATAACTCTTTATAATTATGGGTTCTCAGCAATTGATTTAAGTGGCACATTTACACAGCAACAAATCATATCTGCTGGATATTCTCCTTCGACGCTTTATTCACAAGGATTTCATGCTATTGATTTAAGTGGCACATTTACACAGCAACAAATCATATCTGCTGGATATTCTCCTTCGACACTTTATTCAAATGGTTTCCATGCGATTGATTTAAGTGGAACATTTACACAACCACAAATATTAGTTGCTGGATATTCAGCTTCTACATTATACGTGAATGGCTTTCCTGCTACTATCCTAAATGGATATTATACTACAAATGAAATTTTACACGCTGGTTACAGTATTCCTTCTTTAAAACAAATTGGATATACGGCATCAGATTTCGCCACAGTTGGATATCAACCAATAGATTTGAGTGGTATTTATACAAAACCAGAATTAATAAGTGCCGGTTTTACGTCGAATCAATTAAAGAATTTTGGATATACACCCTATGATTTGAGCGGAACCTATACGAAAAAACAAATAGAATTGGCCGGTTATCCTGCTGTAACACTAGAACAAGCTGGATATTCCCCATACGATTTGAGTGGAATTTATCAAAGAAGCGAGATTGAAAATGCTGGATATTCAGCAGCGGTTTTATATTCTGCTGGTTATAGTCCTTCTGATTTATCTAACGTTTTTACACCTACGCAAATAGCAAATGCGGGTTATTCAGCAGCAGAACTTATTCCATATTATTCATTATCCTTCCTTATTTCTGTAAATTTTACAGCTACAAATTTTTTGGCTGCAAATGTTTCTGCTACTGATTTGAGAACCGCCGGACAGACTGCTCCACAATTAACCGCTGGTGGTTACCAACTTCCAGCTTTAGTATCAGGTGGGTTCTCGGCATCTGACTTAAAGATTGATAATTTTACAGCAACCCAATTAAAACCATATTATTCTATAGCCGAATTGAAAACAGCAGGATACACATCTACACAATTGAAAGTAGCCAATTATAGTGTTTCTGAAATGGTTACTGTAGGTTTTTCTGTAAGTGAATTGAAAACAGCCAATTATGTGGTTGCTGATATTGTTTCTTATTTTTCTTTACAAGATATTTTCAATGGAGGTTTTGTTGTAGCCGACTTCTTGGTTGCTAACGTTTCGGCAACAGATTTAAAAGCAATTGGACAAACCGCACAAAATTTAAAAGAAGGTGGCTACCAACTCAATGATTTAGTTACAGCTGGATTTACCATAGCTGATTTAAAAGCAGTTGGCTTCACAGCCGCTCAATTGAATAATTTTTTCACATTAGCACAATTAATTTCAGTTTCATTTCCAGCATCAGATTTATATGCATTAAATTTTTCAATTACCGATATATTAACCAATGGATATTCTCTTTCTGACCTAACTAATTCTGGTTTCCAAAAGGCAAATTATATTGCGGCTTCAATAACGATTGCTCAATTAAATGCTGCTGGTTTCAATGCAGCAAATTATACAGCAGCAGGATATTCATTATTAGATGTCTATAATTCCGGACTATTTACTTTTAAGAAAATGGTCCAAAATGGTTTCATGATAGACGAGTTATTTTATGCTGGTATTTCGGCACCTGGTTTAATATTTGATATAAGCAATGGATCTTATAATAATACAATTCCTATAGTAAATACTGGAAATTCATTTACAGATTTATCATATTGTAGTTCATCTAATTCAACTACAACATCCGTATGGGTATATTGGTCATCTTATACAAATCGCAGTCAATATGATGGGCTTTGTTTTCCAAATGTAACTTATTATAATGAACCGAGTTTGAATATTTTACAGTTCGGAGGTATTCCTTTGGTGAGTTCAATGGTGAATAATGGATGGGGAGGAGGATACATAAACGGAGCATTCCAACAATTTGGAGGAGCAATTCTGGCTACAGATGTTCCTACAATACCAAATAATAGTTTGGCATCATGTTTCTTTCAATCATCAGCTTCAAATTTTGGTAATATAAATAACTGGGATGTATCAAGTGTTAAAATTATGGATTATATGTTCAGTTATGCTAACTCATTTAATACCGATATAAGCGGTTGGAATGTTTCAAATGTTACAACGATGTATCGTATGTTTTATAACAATGATGGTTGGAATAACACAGTTTGTATATTTAATAAACCGTTGAATAATTGGAATACATCAAAAGTCACAAATATGGGTGATATGTTTAACTGTATTGGATTATTTAACCAACCATTAAATAATTGGGATACTGGAAATGTTACAAATATGGCAAATATGTTCAAAGGAACACAACAATTTAATCAACCTTTAAATAACTGGAATACTGGAAATGTTACTAATATGTCAGCTATGTTTCAAGATACGAAAATGTTTAATCAACCTTTAAATAATTGGAATATATCGAAAGTTACAAATATGACAAGTATGTTTGAAAATACAATGGCTTTTAATCAACCATTAAATAATTGGGATACAGGAAATGTTGTATCTATGTATTATACATTCTCTGGATCTACATCATTTAACCAACCAATAAATAATTGGAATACCTCAAAAGTTAAAGATATGAGTAAAATGTTTTCTCAGAATTCTGTATTCAATCAACCAATAAATAGCTGGAATACATCGAATGTAACAACTATGTATTGTATGTTTGAGTATTCAATTTTTAATCAACCATTGAATAATTGGGATACTGGAAATGTAACAACTATGAATCGTATATTTTATAATGCGCAATATTTTAATCAACCTTTAAGTAACTGGAATACTTCCAACGTAACTGATTTTCAATATGCGTTTTGTTTTGCGACTTCATTTAATCAAGATATATCTGGTTGGAATACACAAAAAATACAATCCATGGACAATATGTTTTCTGGAACCTATAATTTCAATACACCTACTATTGGAAATTGGAATTATTCTTTAGTATCTAATACAAATAATATTTTTGGTGAATATACTGGTTATAATTGTGGTCTTCAACCAATTCAAATGAATTATTTATTGACAGCTCTTTCAAAAAATTCTACTATTAGAAATGTTAATTTCGGTCAAATGCCAAATTATGCTACAAATTCAGGCATGACTGCCGTATTAAATACTCTACAAAATAAGGGAATCGGATATTATATAGCCACTTCTACTGTATCTACATCAACATTTAATAGTTCTGTGTATTCTATAAGTTATTTATTGAATGCTTCATTTTCTTTGGCCGATTTAATTCCAGCTCAATACACTAAAACCGACTATATAGCATCATTTGTTACAGTACAACAACTATTAGCAGCTGGTTATACTGCAACAAGAATGAAAACTGCTGGATACACACTTGCTGATTTATTAAACGGAGGATATACAATAGCATCTACTCGTGGGTCGGGATATCAATTAGCAGAATATACAGGACAAAATATAACACTTACCCAGTTATACAATGCTGGATTTAATCCATCAGATTTATATATTATAGGGTATTCTATATCTCAGGTTCTTTCTACTGGATATCAAATAATAGACTTATCTAATTCTGGATTCCAACAATCTCAATATATAGCGACTGGTATATCAGTTGGAAATCTTAAAATATTGGGATTTAAAGGTGCCAATTATATTTCTGCAGGATATTCTGCATCAGATTTAATCAACTCAGGTATTTATTCTATTTCTGATTTAATAAACATAGGATTTACTCAATCCCAATTGGTATTAGGCGGAGCATATGCAAATAAAACAGGATTTATTTTTGACGTTTCTAGTTCAGTTTGGAATTCTTTGTCAGTAGCAACTAGACTCCCTGTTACAAATACAGGTGGTTCTTTTACGGATTTATCCTATTCAACAGTCGTAAGTAACAATGGTCTAACAACAGTATTTGTATCATGGACTTCGTACGTGAATTTAAATTCAGGAGATGGATTATATTGGAATAATAACTTATGGGGTTCCACAAATACATCTAGTGTAAATATTACTCAATTTGGAGGAATTTCACTTGCAACTTGTTCAGGACCATATAATGGAGTATTTAGTATTTTTTATGGAACTATTACTGCTATAGATACACCTACTATACAACCAACTTGTTTAAATTATTGTTTTACGAATGCTAGATTAAAAAGTTATGGTAATATTTCCAAATGGGATATATCAAAAGCAACTAGTTTATCTAATATGTTTTATGGTAGTAATTTTAATACTGATATTAGCGGATGGAATGTTTCGAATGTTACAAATTTTTCGTATATGTTTCAAGGGTCTTCATTTAATAAACCTATTAATAACTGGAATGTTTCAAATGCAACTACTTTCAATAGTATGTTTTTAAGTGCTCCTTATTTTAATCAACCACTTAATAATTGGAATGTAAATAAATGTACTGATTTTGGAAGTATGTTTCAAAATGCACAATTATTCAATCAAGACATAACAATGTGGAAATTCAATAAAAATCCTTTAACGCCTGTAAACTTGAGTGCTATGTGTTATTGTCAATCTTTCAATCAAAATATAGTTTTATGGGATTTTACAAATACAGTCGGAGTAAGTAATAATTCCAATAACCCTATAATATATGCATCAACATATAATCCTTTAAAACTTGGGGTAATGATAGTAACAGCTTTAACAAACCCTTCATTTTTATCTATGAATCTAGATTTTATTCAATATAATGGTTATTTGGCAACTCCATCTGTTATATATGCACAATCTATACATTGGTTTAGATCCGGGCCAATAACACCATATCCATCACAATTCAAAACTCTCGGATATTCTACATATGACCTAAGAATAGTCGGTTATACAATCACTCAATTATTAGACCCTACTCAAGGAAACTATCAATTAATCGACCTTTCTAATTCAGGATTTATCCAATCACAATACACAGATGCTTCTTACAATATTTTAGATCTATTTAATGCCGGGTTTTCTGTTGATAATCTTATTTCAGCTGGTTACAGCAATAATATAATAGCACAATCAATTCCACTTTCAAACATAACAAATTCCAATATTTTGACAAAAACAAATTATCGATTGCTACAAATTACTATCCAAGATCTAATAAATATCGGAGTATCATATTCTCGATTAATAACAGCACAATATGTAAAATCAGATTTATATTCCGCCGGAGTAACTCCAAAAATATTATTTACGGCAGGGATAACTATACCTCAAATGATAACAGCACAATATTCTCTTTATGACATCATACAGGCAGGTTATTCATTGTCCCAAGTAAAATCATATGGATTCGTAAAATCAGATTATGCATCTGCCGGATTTACTATTTATGACCTCAAATTGGCTGGTTTCACAAAAAACGATTATACTGCTGCAGGATACTTTCCTTTAGACCTCATTAATTCTGGACAATATACAATTACTGTTCTAATGAATACTCTAGGATATACATATGCAGATGTTATCAATACAGGATGTATGGCAAGTCAAAAAGGTTTTATATTTGATATTGCTACTGCTATATTCAATTTGGCTACCCCATCCACACCATTATGGAGTTCGAGTACAGTAGCTCCACAAATACCAATAATCAATACAAATAATTCTTTCGTGGATTTATCGTATTCATGGGTCAATACACAATCTACTGGAATAACTACTGTTTTTATTAATTGGAGTTCATTCATAAATAAAAATAACAATGATGGATTCATATTACAAAGTACTCCGACAAATGACACAAGAAGTGTTAATATTTTACAATATGGAGGAATACCACTTACAACAGGAGGTGTATGGAATAATCAACCATTTCGTTTCTTTTTTGGTAAAATAACAGCATCAGATACACCGGTTCTTTTGACAAATTCATTAGCCCTTTTATTTTTTCAAAGCGGATGTACTGAATTTGGAAATATTGGAGCATGGGATGTATCAGGTGTCCTTGACTATTATTACGCATTTAGTAATGGAAATTTTAATTCAGATATTTCAAAATGGAATGTTTCAAATGCTACTCGTATGGCTGGAATGTTTGCGGGTGCAACAAGTTTTAATCAAGATATAAGCGCGTGGAATGTTTCAAACGTAACTGATTTTAATTCAATGTTTCAAAATTCAGGGTTTAATCAACCTATAAATAACTGGAATGTTTCAAAAGTTACTGATTTCAGCCATATGTTTGAAGGATGCTATAGTTTCCAACAAGACATTAGCAGATGGACGACGACAAGCCTTCGTTTAATAACAAATATTTTCAGTGGAACAAATGTCCCAGTACCGAACTTTGGTGGATGGAACTTGACACATTTAACAAATATGGATAACTGCGTGACAACTCCTTCAACAAATTCACCAAATATTCTATTATCATTGAATAAGTTATTCACATCATTAGCAAATAATCCTACATTTTGTTTGGGAGCAGACCCTAATCTTCCTTTATTAGATGTTCCGAATTTGACAACAATAGTTGCTCAATTGGCAGCCAAGGGATATATATTAGTACCTAATGCTATTGCTGTAAACTTATATTTATGTAGGGCTGCTGGTTGTTCTGCAAGTGATTTACGTGCTGTAGGATTTACTATTACCGATTTGATTGGTCTCGCCGGTTCATCTAGTTCAACAGGATATAATCTTTCTGACCTAACAACAGCAGGCTATACTGCAACTGATTTTACGAATGCAGGATACCAATTAACAGATTTATTGAATGCTGGATTTTCTACTACCCAAATAACAACAGCCGGATATACTGTAACCACTGTTCCATTACAAACGTTAGTAAACAGTCCAGGATTTACATATAATTTTAAAACACTTAACTACAGTGTTTCACAAGTGATTAATGCTGGATATAATTTATCTATTTTCATAAATTCGGATTATACAAGTACTGATTATATAGCAGCAAATTATACTGCTACTCAATTATATAATGCTGGGTTCTCGATATCCAAACTTCTTTCAATCGGATTTCAACAGAGCGATATATTAGCAATTCATGTTCCAGTTGCTACACTAGTCCAAAACAATTTTACTATTCAGCAAATCCTATCAAATAATTATTACCACTTAATCGACCTTTCTAACTCCGGATTTACACAGGCACAATATACAGCAGCCAATTATACGATTGCTAATTTAAAAACTGCTGGATTTACTGTACCACAGTTAATAACATCGCAATATCCAGTTACGCAAATTTATCAAGCAGGATTTACAGCAGCAGCATTAGTGAGTGCTGGTGCATCTATATCTTCTTTATATTTGGCAAATGTTCCAGTTGGCGATTTATTATCGGCGAATGTAAGTGTTTCCCAATTATACACAGCAGGATATTCAATTACAAGCCTAGTTAACCAAAACATTTCATTGGCTACATTTATTTCAGCAGGAGTTAGTCTAACTGATTTGGTAAATTCTGGTACATTTACTATAACCCAATTAAAACAAGCAAATGTATCGCTTTCTACCCTAGTTCAATCAAATTTCAGTGTTCAAGCATTACATACAAGTGGATTTACGTCAACCGACTTCAAATCTATTGGATATAGTTCTTACACATTAATGAATTCCGGATATTCTCTTTCTGAATTACTTACTGCAGGTTATGATATTGCGGATTTATTAGGAGATAATTTTTCGATTTCACAATTACGTGTTCTCGATGTATCTGCAGCCACTATATATGCAACAAATATTGTAACTTTGAAACAATTGTATGATGGTTCATTTAATTTTACCCAATTACTAGGAATTAATTGTTTTACAAATGCGCAATTGGCTTCTGTTGGATATAGTGCTACGGATTTTTATAATAATAATTTCACTGCAACTCAAATTTATACTTATTATACAGTTCCACAAATGAAAACGGCCGGATACACAGTAGCTCAAATGTTGGCAGCCAATATAACAGCAGAATCTCTTGTTTCTGGTGGATATACAGCAGCTGATTTCAAAGCCACAACATCTTATACAGTAACCCAATTATATAATTTGAATTTCACAGCAAATAATTTATTTACTGCTGGTTATTCTACAGCAGATGTTTTCAATAGTGGTAGGTATACTATTTTACAGATGGCTGCTGGAGGTTATACCATAAAAATGATGTATGACGCAAATGTTCCAGCTCTTGCTCTTCACGCTGTTCCTATTACGGCAGCAACATTGAAAACAGCCGGATATTCAGCAACTCAATTGAAGACAGGAGGATATTCAGCAAATGATTTATTTACTTCTGGTTATTCGGCATCCGATTTAAAAACAGCAAATTATTCACTAAGTGATATTTTGAATGGCGGATTTTCTTTGGCAAATGTAAAATACGCAGGATATTTGGCTTCTGACCTTAAATCACTCAATTATAGTGCCACTCAATTAAAAAACGTAGGATATTTTGAAATAGATTTATTTAATGCTGGTTATTTGGCGGCAGATATGCTTTCTGCTAATTTTTCGGCAATAGATTTACTTCCTAATTATACGGCTGCTAATTTATATGTAGGCGGATATATGGCATATAATTTGGTTTTGGGTGGATATAACCGTTCGGATATAGCACATGCAGGTTATTCTGTTCTCCAATTAAAACAGGCTACATTTACGGCAGGTGAATTACGTACATATAATTTTACAGCATCACAATTATATGGGGTATTTTCAGCAACCGATATGAAAGCTGGTTTATATACAGCAACAGAATTGTTTAACGGAGGTTATCCGGCATCAGATTTATTCACAGCAAAATATACGGCAAAAAATTTGAAAGATGCAACATATACAATTACAGATATTCATAATGCTGGTTATCTTATTGCGGATGCTTCAGCAGCAGGGTTTACCGGAGCACAATTGGTTCAAGGCGGCTATACAGCAACAGATATGGCTTCTATTAATTATAACGCGAGTCAATTACATGCATTTAATTATACTATTCAACAAATGGTTGATGCTGGATTTAACGCACAACAATTATATCAAGGTGGATATTCCGTTTCTGAATTAAAATCAGTAAATGTTACAGTGAGCGAATTATTACAAATTGGTGTTCCAACTTCTGACATATTATTGGCTGGATTTACACAACAAGATATTGATGCTGCCGGTCTTCATTTTGTTTTGGACGTGTTTTCTTCTGAAATAACAATGTCCATGGCAAAGTCATTAGAAGGACTTCCACCGGCTGTTTTACAAGATGCAAGTGCAACAGCCATATTTTACATGACTCAGACATCATTACAAAATATTTTCAAATTTAAACTACATTCAGATGTAATTACTGATTCAAACGCACGCATAATTCAATATTATACTTTCATGAACAATTGGCCTACAAATTTAAATATAAATCCGTCAAATGGTATGTTAGACCAATCCGATTCATTAGGAGCAGTTTTTAATGTACCTAAGCCGACAGAAATGCTTGTTAAACATGATTTTGTTCGTTATTTAGCTGAAAAGTTATTTGGAACACCTATGGCAACTGATCTATTCAGTAATCAATCTCAGTTAATATCATCCCTAGATATTCTTGGAAATGGCATTTACCAAAATGACATTAGTAATGTTTTATGGGAATTTTCGGCAACAAATAATAATCCACAATTATCTTCTAGTTATTTATTTGACGGCAGTTCAAACTTTTATTATACAACTGACAATATGACAACAAATGATAATATTGGTAGAGAACTTTTACAACAGATGTTACATTTTAATCCTGGCCGTTTCTCAAATTTGACACCCGATAGAAATAATTTAATAAGCTTACCTATATTGAGTGGTGATAATATTAGTTTTAATTACACTATTAATCCTGCTCCAAACCAAAATGAGTTAACAGGTGTCTCTCCAATTCCCGGTAGAATTTATAAAATAAAAATAATAGTAGATGATGGCACTCACTCGAATACTATTCCTGTCGATTAATCATTTTCATGAACAATAACTTCATATATTTTTGAGCTTCATGAAATGGGACACTATATATGGTGTTATTATTAATGAAAATAGTTCCGACTTTTATTGAAGTAAAGGGTAATAAAAACAATATAAAAATGAACGATTCTTTAATATAATGAATATTGATTTTAAATATGTTTATTATTGGATTATTTGGCATATATTAAGATGTGCTTATTTGATGGGATTGTATAAACCGGCTATAAAACAAAAGAGTTTTTTAGATGAAAACTTTGAATATATTGAACCATTAAAAACTCGTTTTCTAGAAACATTCAACAATTCTCAAATAGATTTCAATGAAAATATAAATAAATTGTTTTATGACAAAGTAAAATTTACGAATTATATGAGTGAATCAAATACAGAATTAGAAAAATTATGGAAAACAAAAATAATGATGGAGAATACGCCCAGGGGAAATATTATTATGTTTTATGACGCTTACAAAATGGGGTTCTCATTCTATTGCGATCAAAAAGTAATTTCATATGATATTCTTAATGCTGCTGCAATGAAATATGTAATAATGTTCAGATGTCAGCATTTTTTCTTGGATGAATTATTCGTTCCAGTTGATAAAAAATCTCCATTGATTAATATTCATTTTTCACCCGATACTAAACCGAATGCTGTAATAAAAAAACAGAATGATAACAAAGTAATCTCGAGATGGATTAATCAATTGACACCGAAAGAAACCGATGATACAAAAGAACCAGAAAAAATGAAAAATAAATTCATTTATCTGGGAAAAATAGCAAATTATTCATTTATTCAATCTATCCCAAAACCCAGAAAGGTTCTCGCAAAATTCATTTCGCCTCAATTAGAATCACTTGGTGGGCAAAAACTGAACTATAAGGATTACAAAAATTGGGTTAAGCAACAGTCATCATCGTAGATTATTCTTCTTGACCCACCCGAGAAATCCATTGCTTTTTTCTATTTGAAAGGACATAGTTAAATGATCTTTGGCGATTTCATATGCTTTAAATTGTTTTTTACTAAGAGAAGCCAGATATTTTTCTATAAGTTCTCCTTCTGTATATTCTCTTTGTTTTTCTCCATTAATTTCAGTTTTTAATTCAGAATCCATTTTATAATATATTATAAAATGTATTTTTACATCAATTTTGTAGGTGTAATTACTCTCTTTCACTCATCGGCTTTATCTATTGGTACTTAGTTATCGAGAATGGATTACATTTATAATTATATCGTGTTATTACCTACTTGCTCCTGGTCCAGGAAGTGGTCCATGACTGATTCCGCTCTTCTGTAATAAATTAATATTTTTCTCACATAATCCTCCTAAAGCTTGAATAAAAGCACCTTGAGTAGTGGCTCCAAGTTTATTTGAAACACCATTAGGTAAACCACCCGGATTTTTTGTAACAGAATACCATCCACGAGGGATACGAATAACACAGTTAAAAGGACGAGGACGCTGGTCTTTAGTTAACCCGCCGCAAGTATTTGCAAATGGTTTACATATGCTGACTGCTGAATTTTTTGCATTTAAACAAGCAACCGTTTTTCTTGACAAGTTCTCAATATATGACTGTTGAGTATATTGAATCATATTCGAATCGGGTTTCACGGAAGTATACGGCTGGGGTCTACGAATCCATCTGTATTGTGTCATTATTTGACCTTTTGTGCTTAAAACCGATGATTTCACATATTTCGGATTATTATTTGATGTATTACCATTATTGGAAGGATTACAAATAGAATCGACCACAATAGGTGTTATATTATAGGTTCCGCAACATCCTCCATAACCACGAGCGACATTACCTCTCATAAGAGTTCTCGGATAATGAAGACCTAATACACCTCGGCCAATATATCCTTGATTACGACGGGTTCCATTAATAGAGAACCCGCCGTTTGTTGACCCCACACTTAAATTTCTATATAAGGTTTTTGATTTTTTTTTTAATGTTGCTACAGACATATATATATATTTTACTTGACATATTATTTGGCCTCTAATATAGCAACCCGTTTCTTGAGGTCTTGAATTTCTTTTACTAAGACTGCTATTAAACCTGTATAATTCAAACTTTGGTATTCTTCGCCATCTTTTTCGCCTTCTACCAAATTGGGGAATACTTCTTGAACTTCATGGGCGATGAAACCTAAATCTTTCTTACCTGAGAGAACATTCGTATACTGTATAGGATTTAAAGAGTCAACTGAATAGAAATTTCCGAGTGGTTTCGGGTCATCTTTAATACGGTAATCTGATGTAGTAATGAAATAAGTCGAATAAGATGTTCCTGTTGCTCTGAAACTACCAGTCACATCTAATGCATATTGCGGTGTAGTTGTTCCAACACCGATGGATGTACCAGCATATATACTTGTTGTTGAACGAATAACACCAGTTACATCTAATGGGTATACTGGAGAAATTTGCGAAATACCAACATAGCCTGTATTTTTAATAACCATTTGAGGATTTGATGATTGGGATAATCCAGAAGAAAATGTGAGAGCAGTATTATTATAACCAATACCGTACAAGTTGGTTGTGGTTGTTCCGTCATCATATAACGCCAGTTTGATATTATTATTACTTGATCCAGTTGAAAGAATAGTTTGAGGGGTTGTTATTCCAACACCTATTTTACTTGTATTAACTGTTGGTAAAATAATATTACCACCTACATAAATATTTGCTCCAACACCAGCTCCGCCTACAACTTGTAAAGCGCCTGTCGATATATTTGTAGAATCGATATTACTAGGTAAATATACAGAAGTTAATGGATTGGTTGTTCCCAAAACGACTTGATTACTTGCAGTTGGTTGCGCATTATATCCAATTGCTGTAGAATAACTATATGTACCTACCGAAGTAAAAGCATTATATCCAATTGCTGTATTAAAATTACTATTATTATTGAACCCTAGAGCATTGAAACCAATAGCAGTATTCGAACTACCTGTTGTAGTATTGAATTGTAAGGCACCGTAACCTAATGCTGTATTAGTAGAACCAGTTGTAACCGAATATAATGCGCCGTAACCAATTGCTGTATTTTGAGAACCTGTTGTAACATTTATTAATGATGTATTTCCAGCATTTGTTATTGCCATATTGTTTAATGAATTACCTTGTAAAATAAGCGTTCCATTGGCATTTGTTATTCTTGTAGTTCCAGAAACATCTAGATTAAACTGAGGAGCAGTAGTTCCAATTCCAATATTGCCTGCTATGTAATAGGCATTATTTGCACTTAAAATCCATGGACTTCCTCCAGTAGGACCAGTAGGACCAGTAGGGCCTGTATATCCAGTTGTTCCAGTAGGTCCGGTAGGTCCTGTTACTCCTGTAGGTCCAGTAGGACCAGTATATCCAGTTGTTCCTGTAGGACCAGTAGGGCCTGTATATCCAGTTGTTCCTATTACTCCTGTAGGTCCGGTAGGACCAGTATATCCAGTTGTTCCAGTAGGACCTATGGGTCCGGTAGAGCCAGTTGGTCCTGTTACTCCTGTAGGTCCGGTAGGACCAGTATATCCAGTTGTTCCTGTAGGACCAGTAGGGCCAGTTGGTCCTGTAGGTCCGGTAGGTCCGGTAGGTCCGGTAGAGCCAGTTGGTCCTGTTGAACCAGTTGTTCCTGTAGGTCCTGTTGAACCAGTTGTTCCTGTAGGTCCAGTTGTTCCGGTCGGTCCTGTAGGCCCAGTAGGTCCTGTTGAACCAGTTGTTCCGGTCGGTCCTGTAGGCCCAGTTGGTCCTGTTGAACCAGTTGTTCCTGTAGGTCCTGTTGTTCCTGCTATTCCTGTAGGTCCTGTAGGTCCGGTAGGTCC
>Ga0164297_10000608_pt1 | contig 43490 bp, 49 predicted proteins | sample GEODES058metaG_FD_113539 | JGI IMG/M metagenome (GOLD analysis project Ga0164297, IMG submission 113539) | Dystrophic lake water microbial communities from Trout Bog Lake, Wisconsin, USA - GEODES058 metaG | ecosystem: Environmental > Aquatic > Freshwater > Lake | place: USA: Trout Bog Lake... | reverse complement strand
TCACAACTTCACCATAGTGTCAGGTGGCCTATATGCGCCCGGTGACAAAACAATCGGCAAGGGTGTGGTAGTTCCACACGCTTTCTACAAGATTGTCATTGATGACAACACAGGACAGGTAGCAGGTTGGTTATTTCCACACGTGGCTCCATATCCAAACCTTGGCAACGACCTGACCAAGTTCCGTTTACCAATTGCACAGATTGAACAACAGGCCGGCGTCAAATTTGCCATGCCAGCCAATGCAACTGAATTGGCTCCAGGCAAAGAATGGCCAGTAGACTTTGGCGCACTCACAAATGCTAAACGCAAGTTGTGTGGAGCCAATGCTGACGTTGACTAATTGTGCGCTTTGCCGAATTTGGTAAAGGTGTATACGAACCCTCCAAGCTCAAACCCTTGGAGGGTTCCAACATTAGCCGCACCGGTAATCACACACAACAATATGCCAAACGGCACCACCTTGAACCTGGTAGCGAAGCCTGGATTCGATTATGGTTTGCCCGTCCTTATTTGACTGGCGAGAATCCCTACAGTAAATAAGTGCCTATGGCACAAAGCGAATCAACCCTAGTCAAAACTCCTTATAAAAAGACAGTGTTCACCGACGAGCAACTGGCTGAATTTGTGGCCTGTGCTGACCCGGTAACAGGTCCGCAGTATTTCATGGACAACTTCTTTTACATACAGCATCCAACCAAGGGCAAGATGCTGTATCATCCGTTTGAATATCAAAAACGTTTAATTGACACTTACCATAACTATCGTTTTTCTATTTCAATGATGCCGCGACAGACCGGCAAGTCAACCAGTGCCGCTGGCTACTTGTTATGGATGGCCATGTTTCGTCCGGACTCGACCATTTTAATTGCGGCACACAAGTATACCGGCTCACAAGAGATCATGCAACGTATTCGTTATGCTTATGAACTGTGTCCGGATCATATTCGTGCCGGTGTTACCAGTTACAACAAAGGCAACCTGGATTTTGAAAACGGCAGTCGCATAGTTTCAACCACCACAACAGAAAACACCGGTCGTGGTATGAGTATAACCTTGCTCTACGCTGACGAGTTTGCATTTGTGCGACCCACTATTGCTAGAGAGTTCTGGACTAGTATCAGTCCTACTTTGGCCACTGGTGGTAAGGCCATTATCACTTCAACCCCCAACTCAGACGAAGATCAGTTTGCGTTACTATGGAAGGGTGCCAACAAGTGCGAAGATGCCTACGGCAATCCCACTGAGTTAGGCATCAACGGATTTAGAGCTTATCGCAGTTATTGGCACGAACATCCAGACCGTGATGAAAAGTGGGCCGAAGAACAACGAGCACAGCTAGGTGAAGATCGTTTCCGTAGAGAAATGGGTTGTGAGTTTATCATCAACGATGAAACACTTATTGCCCCAGCCAAGTTGATAGATCTACAAGGGCATGAGCCCTTATACAAAACCGGACAGGTGCGCTGGTATCAGCGTCCCAAAGCAGGTCGCACCTATGTGGTGGCATTAGATCCTAGTCTAGGCACCGGTGGCGACCCTGCGGCCATACAGGTGTTTGAAGCCAACACCACGGAACAGATTGCTGAATGGCGCCACAACAAGACCACTATTCCAGAACAGATCAGAATCTTGGCCGACATTTGTGCCCACATCAATGAAACTGTGCAGAGTCCACAAAACATCTACTACAGCATAGAAAACAACACCATTGGCGAAGCGGCCTTGATTAGTATTGCCGAATACGGCGAAGAAAAAATACAGGGTTACTTCCTAAGTGATACCAACAGTGGCGGCAGTCGCAGATATCGCAAGGGCTTCAACACCACACACAAGCCCAAGATAGCCGCCTGCAATAAACTTAAAATCCTGATTGAAACAGGTCGTATGAAAATACGCAGCACCGGTTTGGTATCAGAGCTAAAAACATTTGTGGCTTCGGGCATGAGCTATGCGGCCAAACCAGGCGAAACCGATGACTTGGTCATGGCCACAGTGTTGGCTGTGCGCATGCTACAGCTACTACAAACCTACGACAACAACATCAATAATCAGCTGAGAGACCACGGAGATGTCATAATTCCGCCCATGCCGTTCATCAGCGTAATGCGATAAATAACACACTATGGCCAATATTACACCTGCACGCAAACTGTTTGATCTTTTAGTCAGTAGAGATTTTGATCCAGAAATGCTGGATGTTGCTGGTAAAGCAGCCACAGATCCCAGCAAAGCTGAAATCTTCAGTTTTGATTTCCGTGCGCACTCAGGCAAGGACTACGGCACTGTGGTAATCATGCTCAGCGACGAAGGTGACCTAGAAGTTTACTGTGCCGACAACGTGGGCCGTAGCATGGAAGGTGAGGACAAGACCGACTGGTTTGCCTTCCTAGAACAACTAAAGAATTTTGCAGTGCGTAACAATCGCATGAATTTTGGAATTAAGAATTTGAATCACCTGCGCTACAGCATGCAGGGTCAAGCTGCCATCAAAGAAGGCCTGTTTGAGTCCTGGACAGGCAAACGAGATGTAAGTTACAATGCCGGGCCCAACGAAAGTCGTTTGATGATCAAACACAAACGTAGCCTTGGCGAAGACGAAGCCCGTTTCCGTTATGTAGAAAGTCTGTTTATTGAAACAGCCGAAGGTGAACGCTACAAGTTGCCATTCCGTAACCTAACCGCAGGCAAGGCCATGCTGGAACATGTGCGCATGGGTGGTCGTCCATACGACATGCGTGGACAACACATTGCGGAAATGGTATCTGAACTCACAGTGTTGAGTAGATTCCGCAGAGCCAATCATGGCAAGCTGTTGGAAGGCGATACCGCTACCCTAGTAGAACAAACCAATGCCTACTATGAAAATCTGCAACGCAATCTCAAAAGTCTGACACATCGTAAGGGTTACGCAACATATTTTGAATCATGGACTCCAGCTGAAGTTTCAGAAGAGTCAGTGGTCATCGAAGGACTCAAACATTTATTTGTAACACAAAGCATCGATCAACGCATTGAAGACGCACTGCCGTTAATCGCCCGAATACAACAACAGGAAAACGCTATGAAAGAAGCCAATATATTTGAAGCATGGGCCAACCAGCTCGTGGAAGGCACTTGGCAGTTGCCAGACACCCCAGAAAAACAAGCCAAGCTGGTTGAACTACTCAGCACTGACTTGCCAGTGGGTGCCGACGCTACCAACGCTACCGAACAGTTATATGATCTAGTTGGCGACGATGTTTTGTTTGACCAGTTGGAAGAATTGGCCGAACGTGATGCCAATGCCGATGCTCGTCAGGTAGTGTATGATCGTTTACAAGAACTCAGTGAGCATCCAGAGGTTCGCAAGGTAATTGATCAACTGCAAATTGACGACACAGCCGCAATGAATCCTCCTGAAGCAACCAATCCGGCCGACCTAGAGCCACAAGATGAAGTGCAAGAAGAATACAAGGATCCACACACACAAGAGTCAGATCCTTACAATACACCTCAACCAGACTATCCAGAGTATGCAGATTCGTTAGAAGATATCTTGCGTGTAGCCGGTGTTCCTGCTGGCAAGCGTCCTGCACCTGATTATGAAGCTGAAGTTGACGAAGGTATTCTTGGTACCATTGGTGGTGCCATGGGTGGCGGATTACTTGGAACATTAGCCGGCGGAGCATTAGGTGGTCCGCTTGGTGCAGTTGCAGGACAATCACTTGGAACAGCCGCAGGTGCAGTGGGCGGACAAGAGTTGACCAAAGGTGGAAGCAGTATCATTGAAGATGACAAGGAAGACAAAGACGATGATTCTATATGGCCTGAACTGGCCGCTGGTGCACTTGGAGCAGGTTTAGGATATGCTGCAGGCAGTCATGTTCCAGCTGGAAGCGTAGAAGTCACAGGTGCTCCTGACATTGGAAGCAGTGTCAGCAATGCCGCTGATTCCATACTTGAAAAAGATGAACTGGACACCATAAGAAAACATGCCGGACTTGAAAAAGAAGTTGACGAAGGTGCACTTGGAACAATAGCCGGCGGTGCTCTTGGTACTGTAGCAGGATCTGCGCTTTCTGGTGGAAATCCGGTAGCCGCTGTAGCCGGCGGAATGACAGGTGCAGCACTTGGTAATAGAATAACCAAAGACGACAAAAAAGAAACCGACGAAGGGTGGAAAGGCAAATTGGCCGGTGGAGTAGCAGGTTCCATGGCAGGTGAACTGGCTGGTGCACCCTTGGGACCACTTGGTGTCATAGCCGGTGGTGCGTTGGGTGGTATAGGCGGCGGCATGCTTGGTGACAAACTGGGCGGACCTGACGAAGAAGAAACCACTGAAGATACAAGCCCATTGGCCGGCAAGTATGGACACTCGGGCAAGATGAAAGAAGTTGGTAAAGATACCAGTTTCTTGGATCGCCTCAAAGAACTGTCGGGCATGAAACAAAACTGATAAAATGAAATCGTTACGCGAATACATTGATTTGATTGACGGCAAGATCAGCGAAAGCCAAACACCTGTTGCCGAAGATGGGGCCACTGCAGAGATAGTAAAGTCCATAATGAATCTGTTTGCACCTGGCCTAGCACAACCATCGGGCGGTGGAAATCCCAAAGGCCTGGTAGCTGAAACAGATCCCGAAACAAAATCATTGGTGGATTTTACCGATTCTGACAAGTATGACAACTTTGTAGCACCAGATGAGGACGAAGCCGAGGATTACAAAGCCGGTATCAAAGGTCATCGAAAGATTCGCGATGCTGATGTATACAAGCGTAACGGGTTCAGCGATGCTGCTGTTACCGGCTTGACTGGATCTGAATAAATCTTTCACAAAGATCACACGGTAGATAAATAAACACACTAGAAAGGCAAAACAACTTGCCGTTCTAGGTTGCAAACACAGACCTAGCTGTGTATAATAACTAGGCAAGCAACGTAACATCTAAACATTTAGATAGGCAACAACCATAAAACTTGAAAGGCAACTATTATGGCATCTTTAGCAGAAATTCGCGCACGATTAGCCGCTAGCGAATCAAAACAAGGCGGTGGTAACTCTACAGGCGGTGACTCCGCAATTTACCCACACTGGAACATGGAAGAAGGCGCAAGCGCCACACTACGCTTCCTACCAGACGGCAATACCAAAAACACATTCTTTTGGCAAGAACGAGCCATGATCCGTTTGCCATTCAATGGCATCAAGGGCGAAATGGAATCCAAGCAGGTCTATGTTCAGGTTCCTTGCGTGGAAATGTGGGGCGAGACTTGCCCAGTGCTAACTGAAGTTCGCACTTGGTTCAAAGACAAGAGCTTGGAAGAAATGGGTCGCAAGTATTGGAAAAAACGCAGTTATATTTTCCAAGGCTTTGTGCGTGAAAATCCACTCAGCGATGACAAAACTCCAGAGAATCCAATCCGTCGCTTCATCATTGGTCCTCAGATCTTTACCACCATCAAAGGTGCCCTGATGGATCCAGAGTTGGAAGAATTGCCAACTGACTACCTGCGTGGCCTAGACTTCCGTATTTCAAAAGGTAGCAAAGGCGGCTTTGCTGACTACAACGGATCTAAATGGGCTCGTAAAGAAACAGCACTTACCGAAGCTGAACAAGCGGCCATTGAGCAGTATGGCCTGTTTGACTTGAGCACATTCATGCCCAAGAAGCCAGGCGAAGCAGAACTCAAGGTCATCAAAGAAATGTTTGAAGCGTCGGTTGATGGTCAAAGCTACGATACCGAGCGTTGGGGTGCTTACTTCCGTCCAGCTGGAGTTAATGCTCCTGCAGGTGCCGCAACAAGTGCACCGGCTGTGGCTGACGAGGATACACCAGCACCAGTGGCCAAAGCGGCACCTGCTGTGACCAGTGACTTTGATGACGATGAGCCAGCAGTGGCATCGGCACCAATCGAAGCCAAACCTTCTACACAAAAAGCAGAAGATATTTTGGCCATGATCAGGGCACGTCAAAAAGCCTAATACATGCTGTCGCATTTAGATAGTATTGTTTTTCCAGACCGCTGTGAGGTAATAGAAGTCATACCATCACAGCGGTATGTCTATTGCATTTTTAAAAACGGTCGATCCAGTCTCATGCAACAGGCTGAACTGTATCAACAGCGTATTTTGATCAATGATCAAATAAAAAAATTAACATCAATTGATGTGATCTTGCGAGACCCGCAAGAACGATTAGAGTCTGGCATCAACACATACATACAAACAGTCATGCGAGATCATCCTGACCTTGACCGGGCCACAGTGATTTGGTTTGCAAAAAATTATCTTTTTTTAAACAGACATTATGCTCCACAGTTGCACTGGTTGGTCAACCTGGCTAGATATATGAATCCTGAAACCAAATTGAATTTTATGGGCATGGATCAGTTGCACACGCTAACCAAACTGAATAGAAAACCACAAGGCATACAAGACATATCAGACGAACTGCGCGGCCAATTGACCGACATTGCCCACACCGAAATGTATCATCGTTGCGATCAGGTCTTGATGTCACACATAGGACAGTCTATGACATTTGCCCAGGTGATTGCAGACGTAAAACAAACAGATCCAACTGCCTACGACTGGGTCATAGGTCGTAGCCAAAGAATATTGAATCCAACTTATGCAGTGTCCTAGACTAGATCACTTTGTGCGTTTTAATCCCAACGGCACAGTGAGCCGATGTGGACACATGGTTGCACCTGCTGAATTTGACTCCTTGGAGGACATGGAGTCCAGTGCCTGGTTGGCCAATATCAAACAACAACTGTCGCAAGAATCGTGGCCAGCCGAATGCATACGCTGTCAAGAAGTCGAAGCTACCAACTCCAACAGTATAAGAATACATGCCCTGGCGCTGGATCAACAAACACCCGAGGCCGATTACCTACAGGTCGGTGGAGTGCTGGACAATGTGTGCAATGCGGCCTGCATGACCTGTAGTCCCGACTGTAGCACTCGCATAGGCAATCTGCACGGAAAGGATTTTACAACCATCAACAATCTTGATCGATTCTGGGACCTGCCACAAGAACGCATCGTGCATCTGGACATCAACGGTGGGGAACCCAGTTACAGCAAAAACTACAAACGTATCTTGGCCAATTTACCACCCAATCTACGCACACTCAGACTCAATACCAACTGCAATGTAGTGTTGGAAGAGCTGACAGCAATCGCCAAACAGGGCATTGAAGTCACAGTCACGGTCAGTTGTGACGGCATTGGCAAAAAGTTTGAATTTGTTCGATGGCCCATACTCTGGGAAACTTTCTATGCAAACTTGATGACCTATAAAACCATGCCGGTTCGCCTGAATTTATGGACCACGGTCAGTGTGTTGAATCAAGATGACCTGCCCAACATTCAGGCCTTTGCTCAAGAACACGGCATTGATCATGGCTATGCTTATCTCAAAGAACCTTATCAATTGAGTGTTGATAATACCGACACCGTGGCTAGAGATGCATACATACGCCAACAACAACAACTCAGAGGTATGATATGAAAATAGCCATCACAGGACACACAGCCGGAATAGGTCAGGCCTTGGCCCGGGAGTATGCGCTGGACGGGCATGAGATTGTGGGACTCAGCAAGCGCGAAGGCAACAACATACGCAACACGCCTAAAATTTGTGATCAGATTGAACCGTGTGATGTGTTTGTGAACAATGCACAGGCTGGATTCGCACAGACTGAACTCTTATTTGAAATGGCTCAACGCTGGGCCGGAACCGGCAAACGCATCATAGTGATCAGCACACAAATGACTCAAGATCCGGTATCGGTCCTGCCGGGACTAGACATGGATCAATACTGGGTGCAAAAGACCACTCTGGAACAGGCAGTTCGACAACTGCGTTATCGTAGGTTGGGCATCAAGATCACGGTGGTCAGACCTGGCAACATAGCTACCAGTGCAGATAAAACAGTGCCACCAGCAGCCGATGTCAATAACTGGGCAAGAACCCTATTGGATCTGCTTGATATGGCCAAAAATAACAACCTGGTCATACCAGACATCACACTAGGACCTCAATGACACCCAAGGATTTCCTGACCAATCGCAATTTTTGTCCCATGCCCTGGACCGGACTCATGTATAATGTAGACGGCAAGGTAAAAAACTGTATCCGCAGTGCCGGCGCCTTGGGCAATCTCAAACACAACAGCATAGAACAAATTTTGCACGGTGATGCAAATCTAGCCACACAGCGCAACATGCTGGCCAACCAGCCTGGAGCCAACTGTTATACCTGTTACAATTTAGAAAAAGACAAGACCGGGTTTGATATCATCAGCGACCGTGTGTTTTATCTGCGTGAACTCAAGCAGGTGCCCCTAGACACTTATCAGGTAGATCAGCATGATCTCAGGACCATGGATGTGCGTTGGACCAATTTGTGCAACTTGGCCTGTGTGTATTGTGGTCCAGAATTCAGCAGTCGTTGGGCCGACGAAATGCAAGAGCCTATCACACGTCCAGATTCGGCACAGTTGGAACAGTTCAAGCAGTATATCTTTGACCATGCGGCCACACTCAAACATGTGTATTTGGCCGGCGGTGAACCCCTGCTCATGAAAGAAAATCTAGAACTGTTGGAACTGTTGCAACGTGTCAATCCAGACGTTAATCTGCGGGTCAATACCAATCTCACCAAGACCACAACACAGGTGTTTGACCGTATCTGTGAATTCAAAAATGTGCATTGGACCATCAGTGTAGAAACACAAGAAGACGAATTTGAATACATACGTTTTGGTCATACCTGGCCGGACTTTTTGGAAAACCTAACCCGCATACAGCAGTTGGATCATCGTGTCAGTTTCAACATGCTGTGGTTTCTGTTGAACTACGATACCGTGTTTGACTGTGTGGATTACCTAAAAGGATTGGGATTCCATAACAACAGCTTTGTGATTGGTGCATTGCTCACTCCAGAATACCTAAATATTAGACATTTACCAGATAGTGTGTTAAACTTGTTGAAGCATAAAATACAAAAAAGGATTGATGATCGACCCGGCTACCTGTTGGAAGACAGCTATCGCAACATGTTGAGTTATATACAAGAACCCTTTGAAAAAGATCTAACAGGATCGTTTGACAAGATAAAAACAATGGATCAACGACGTGGCCAGGACAGTGGTAAGATTTTTACAGAATTATACAAACTAAAATGATCAATAAATTATACATTTCAACAGTTGAACATAACTGGAACAATCCAGAGTCAACTCCTGTGGATTATCGCAATCTTGATCGGTTAATTGCACAGTCCGATGCCGTAGATTGTTATACTTCTGTCGAAGATTTGACCTGTAAAAATATTAGTCTGGCCTGCAAACATGCTGAAGAGATAATCCTAGTTGATGTAGATCAAGATATTGCTGTTACCAATGCCAACTGTTTTGCATATGGAAGACTGTTTAACGAATTACTACGCCACCCAGACAAAGTGAAAAATTTTTCTTGGACCAGGTCAGTTGACCAGTTAGAACAAGATCGAACCGGCGAAGATCCTTTGTTGTGGACAGTTGGTTGCTCAATCACTTACGGCACCGGGGTTGACCCGCAAGAGCGATGGGGCACAAGGCTGGCTGATCAGTTGAACCTTCAAGAAGTATCCTTGTCTAAAAGTGGAACTTCGATCAGTTGGGCCGCCGATCAAATTCTAAGGTCCGACATACAAGCCGGCGACACAGTTGTTTGGGGATTGACCAATGTCAGTCGAGTTGAAATTAGTGAAAATTGGACAACCAAATCTGTGCCAATCAGTCAGTATACCAAGTTGTCAACAGATTATCAGTATTGGAACTTGGATTATTTTGAAAGTCAAACACAGGTAATGACATCATTGAGAAGTATTTTGCAGGTGATAAATTTTTGTAAAAAAATACAAGCCCAGCTATATATTGTCAATCTGATGGATATTGCTTGGTTAGGAGTGATGTTGAGCAGTTTTAAAAACTATATTGATCTAACACAAGGATTATCTGTCATTGGTGATGAGATTATACAGTTTGTAGATTTAGGGTCAGACGGAAATCATCCTGGACCTGAGCAACACCGGCAGTATGCAGAAAAAATATTTAATTTTATAAAGGAAGGTAATCATGGGCAAGCCATTTGACGTATCAAAATTCCGCAAGGAAATCACCAAGAGTATCGACGGTCTCAGTATTGGATTCAACGATCCTACTGACTGGATCAGCACAGGCAATTTTGCCTTGAACTATCTTATTTCAGGAGACTTTAACAAGGGTATTCCGCTTGGTAAGGTCACTGTGTTTGCTGGTGAATCGGGAGCAGGCAAAAGTTATATCTGTAGCGGCAACATTGCCCGCAACGCACAACAGCAAGGTATCTTTGTTGTGTTGATTGACACAGAAAACGCCCTGGATGAAGACTGGCTCAAGGCCTTGGGTGTCGATACCGGTGAGGACAAGTTGCTCAAAATCTCCATGGCCATGATTGATGATGTAGCAAAAACTATTTCAACGTTCATGGCCGACTATAAAGCACTTCCAGATGGCGAACGTCCAAAAGTCATGTTTATCATTGATAGTCTGGGCATGTTGTTGACGCCCACAGACGTTAATCAGTTTGATGCAGGTGAAATGAAAGGTGACTTGGGTCGTAAACCCAAGGCGCTTACAGCACTTGTGCGTAACTGTGTCAACATGTTTGGCAGCTACAATGTAGGACTTGTGTGTACTAATCATACTTATGCGTCACAGGACATGTTTGATCCAGATGACAAGATCTCAGGTGGTCAAGGTTTTATCTATGCTTCCAGTATTGTAGTAGCCATGAAGAAAATGAAACTCAAAGAAGATGAAGATGGCAACAAGATTAGCGAAGTCATGGGTATCCGTGCCGGTTGTAAGGTAATGAAAACACGCTATGCCAAACCGTTTGAAGGTGTGCAGGTCAAGATTCCGTATGAGACAGGTATGAATCCTTACTCAGGACTTGTTGACTTAGCGGAGAAAAAAGGACTGCTCAAGAAAGACGGCAATCGCTTGATGTTTGTGACTTCAGATGGCGAAATCATCAAACAGTTCCGCAAGGCTTGGGAATCCAATGAAGATGGTTGCTTGGACAAGGTCATGGCCGACTTTGCCAACCAGCGCGAAACAGTAACAACAGAAGAAACAGCAACGGAGGAATAATATGTCAGTAGAACTAGCAAGCGAAATCTGGGCCGAACTCAAACGTTATGTAAACAAGGTGGATCGTGACGAAGCCGCCGAAGCCATGATTTCGGTCTTGATTGATAACGATGTTTCAGCCGATGATATCAAAGATGCATTCAAAGGTGACGCCGACGTCAAAGGTGCCTTGGCACACTATCTCAAAGATCACGTTGAAGAGGACGATGACGAGGAAGACGATGACGAGGAAGATTGGGAAGATGATGAGGATTATTAAATAATCCAAAGCACAGTAATTCACAATGCAACTATGCATAGAACTAGGGTCTGACCAATTCAAATTACATTTTCAGGTATTAGATACTCCTGTGGCCAAATTGTGGGTAGAACGCATGCAGTTGCGTGATGCCTATGCATTGGATGATGCAAAAAGATTTTATGGATTTGATTCTCTGGAAGAGGAAATTGCCCGAGCCACAGCATTCATCACGCATTGTATCGCAGTAATCAATGATTTTGAACCAATCATTGAACGAGAATTTACCACAGTTGATGACCAAGATTGTCTAAATTATCTGCACCATGTATTTGAAGTGTATCACGGTCTGCTGGATCAACAGGATCATGAGTTTTGGCGACGTGCTCCAGCTCATGTGCGTTGGGCTCTGGCCAATTTGAATTTGGCCGTGCACCGCTGTGAAACAGCAAGCCAAGGCAATCGTCCTAGATTTGTATGCACCTGGTTTGGCCTGCCCAAGACACAAACCCTGGATCCAGCACTGATTCAGGATCACGGAAAATTAGCCACGTCATTTGGAACCATTTGTTTGAACTACTGCGAAATAGGCAAAACAGTCGAAGACCTTGCCAATGACAATGATCACTACATAGCCGATGAAGCATTTAAACCATTCTCGCACTACTCGGCTGATTTTGTTGTGCGCATGTTTGAAGAATCTGACCTGGATGTTCGAACCAGATTAGACAAAATAAAAGAATATTTTTTAAACCATGTTGATTTTTTTAATCGCCGTGGCATAACCGATCCCGACGGTCCACTGGTGGCACCATATCGCCTGCCTGTGGCCCGTTTGATTGAAACCATGCCCAGAGATCAATTGATCAAAGAAATAGCCCAACGGCAACAAGTAAACCAAGTGTACTTTGTATGACTATGATTGATAATTATTATTGCTCACAAAAATTCTGGTGGTTGACCGTGGAACCCGAACGCCGTTCCGTGGCGTCTTGTTGTGCAGCCACTCCAGAAAAAATTGACATGGACTGGCTACGATCCAATCCTGGGCAACTGTTCAATACCAGGTTACTACAGACCGAACGTGAACAAATGTTGGCCAATCAGCCGGTGGCCAGTTGTGAAGATACCTGTTGGAAAGCCGAACGTGCCGGCCTGCCCAGTCGACGCACTGTGATGAAGTCCGATCAACCAACACATGCGGTAGCCGACCCAACCACTCTACACATCAATCTAGGAAGTGATTGCAATTTGACCTGTAGTTACTGCACCAAACAATACAGCACAGCCTGGTTGCGTGACATTGAAGCCAACGGACCTTATCTGCCCGACACTCGATTTGAAATCAACAACAATGATCGTATAGTTTTAAAATTGGGACAAAAGGCCATAAAAACCAGCGACAGCTATCAACTGATCCTGGACGAAATACGCAATATCAAAACCGCCCGGCAGATTGAAATCACCGGTGGTGAACCATTTCTATACAACGGTCTTGCTGAACTGGTAGCAAACTTTACAGCTCCAGTAGACATATTCACCGGACTAGGAGTTGATACTCGTCGGTTGGAACGTGTGTTGGACAGCCTACCTGACTCTGTGACCTTTACGGTCAGTGCCGAAAACATAGGTCAGCTTTATCAGTTCAACAGATACGGCAACACCTGGAATAGATTCTTGCAAAACTTAGAATTGATTCGCAGTCGATTCAAGTATAAATTCTGCACAGTGGTAAGCAATCTGACCGTGCATGGTCTAGCGCAGTTTCGCGCAGAGTTTGGCACAGACCACGACATAATCAATTACTGCAATGATCCAGACTATCTCAGTGCCAGTGTGTTGGATCCCACAAGCAAGGCCCTATACAGCGATCTAATGCCAGACCTGATAGACACTCTCAAGGTAGAGCACACAGTTGAACAGAAACAAAAATTGCGACAGTATCTTTATCGTTTTGCAGATCTAAGAAATTTGGAGTTGCAAAATTTTCCTGAACATTTTATAAACTGGCTAGATGAATAAGTATTTTCCCATACAGTCTGAAACAGCTTGCCAGCTCAAGTGGACCTGGAGCAGTATCTATCTTTACAACGGCCAAACCAACAGTTGTCATCGAGTGAACCGTTCCGATCTGACTGCCGACAGCTTTGCAAATTTTCACAACACACCCAAAAAGATATCCGACAGAGAACTCATGTTGCAAGGACAGTGGCCTCAGGGCGGTTGCGAATACTGCAAGAAAATTGAAGATGCTGGCGGTGTCAGCGATCGTATGATGCAACTCAACGTGCCTGATCTGACTCCGCCAGAGCTAGAATTGGATCCTCGAGCCACCACAGTAACTCCGCGCATAGTGGAAGTTTACTTTGACAATGTATGCAACATGAGCTGTGTGTATTGCGAAGATCGTTTTAGCAGCCGCATACAGCAGGAAAATAATCGGTATGGTCGTTTTGAAAAAAACGGATTGGTAATTGACAACATCAGCCAACCACACCCAGAGAAAGATAGACTTACAGAAGAATTTTGGATCTGGATGGATCTGCACTACAGCACTGTGCGCAGATTTCATATCTTGGGTGGCGAACCGTTTTATCAACAACAATTTGACACCTGCATGGATTTCCTGTACAATCATAAAAACACTGAATTAGAATTCAATATTGTCAGTAACCTTATGATAGCACCGGAAAAGTTCAAAAACTACATTGCCCGCATACGAGAACTAGTGGCCACTAGAAAAATCAAACGTTTTGATCTTACAGCCAGTATTGACTGTTGGGGGCCAGAACAGGAGTATATTCGACACGGACTGAATCTTGACCAATGGCGTGAGAATTTCGAATTCCTAGTAAAAGAACGCTGGATCACTCTTAACATCAATCAGGTTGTATCGGCCTTGTCTGTGCCCAGCATACCGGCACTGATTGAATACATCAATGGTCACAGACAGTCACGAGAAATAGGACATCATTTGATCACTGTAAATACTCCCTCACACATGAATCCTGACATATTTGGTGCAGGATTCTTTGACAACCATTTCAAAAAAATACTAAGTATTATGCCAGAAGATACTTGGCAACAGAAAGAAATAAAAAATTACATGCTTGGAGTCAGTCGTCAGATTGCACAAGCAGGCAGAAACACGCAAGAAATAATTAAATTACTCACGCACCTGAACGAAATTGATCGCCGTCGCAAATTGGATTGGCAAACAACCTTCCCCTGGTTAGCAAAGGAACTAGAAAATGTGGTATAGCAAAATAGTAGCAGATCTCAGCAACATTCCAGACTTTATTGCACACTATGAACGTGAGTTGGATGATGCCAAACGCGATGTGCGCATTGGTGGACTTGTGGAAAAGAATATCACGGCCTTGCCCGGCATCACTGAGCACAGATTCAACCAGCTACAAGAAATTGAAGCTATTCTTAATCACTTAAATATACAGTTGCGAAAAATACGCCGTAAACATTTTCAAAAGTATCTGGAAGGATACGCTAGAGCTCTCACATCAAGAGATGCTGAAAAGTATGTGGACGGTGAAGATGAAGTGATTGATTTTGAAACCATTATCAATGAAGTGGCCCTGCTGAGAAATCGTTGGTTGGGTATCATGAAAGGTCTAGACAGCAAGAGCTGGATGAGTGGGCATATCGTTCGTTTGCGCACAGCCGGAATGGAGGATATACAGGTATGACATTTGCAACACAGGGCGACAGCCATCAACACAGTCTCAAAACACTTAATCAACTGTATGAGTATGATGATTTCATGTATAGTATCACCAGCGTGGTTGATCTGGGTTGCGGACTAGGTGATGATCTCAAATGGTGGGGCACTAGAACCACACGTGACACTCCTCCAGAACCTTTAAAAATACAATGCACCGGCATAGATCTAGCTGAAACCTTGCCCTGGACTCAACAATACCCCAACATCACTTATCAATCTGGTGATTTTGAAAAGGACATTATAGCACCGCCCAAGGGGTTTGATATCTTATGGTGTCACGATGCGTTTCAATATGCAACCGCACCCTTACAGACCTTGAATCGTTGGTGGCACATGGCCAGTCGTGGTGGCATGCTGTATATTGGTGTGCCTACAACACAGCGCATACATCGCCGGCAGTTGGATTATCACCTGCCCAGCGCCAACTACTATCACTATACCATGGTCAATCTTATACACATGTTGGCTGTCAATGGATGGGACTGTCGCAGTGGTTTTTTCCGGCAGGAACCTGGAGATACCTGGTTACATGCAGTGGTCTACAAGAGTGATCACGAACCCATGGATCCCAAAACTGCCAGCTGGTATCAGCTGTCAGAGTTAAAACTCCTGCCTGAATCCACCGACGCCACCATCATGTCCTACGGGCATTTACGTCAACAAGATCTCATAGTGCCCTGGATTGATCACAGCATAATGAGCATGGCTGTAGGTTGATCATTAACGGCATATATAATAATATGCAATGTTTAATATCTAAAACGATAAATAATTTTAGGAGAACACACAAATGATCACAGCACCAATTAGAACTTTAAAATTTTATGGCCAAGGATACAGTAGCCAGCCCTTATCTGTGGTGGCCAGTGTCAATGACGTCACTGTATTTTCTGGGGAAATTCCCACAGTAAACGAATCGTTTGATTCAGCTGCTGATGCCAATGCAGTCCTGTTTAGCTTTGATACCGGAGTTGATTCCAGTTTTAATGGTAGTTTGCCCATGTCCATCTTGGTCAGTGGCACCGACGGCGGCGTGGTATTTGGTAATGTAGAAGTCAATCAGCAGTGGGTGGTCAATCCGGCATTTACCGAAGAACAGATAACTACTTTTTTAGATAAATCTGTTGATCGTGCAACCAAAGTGACACTTAGAAGCACTGTGGCTTCACCGGCGTTCAGTGCCGACGATATTTCCTGGTTAAACACAGCAAATTGTGCCGGCGACGAAACAGCTAATCAGCAATACAAACAAAAATTGGTCAGTCACGGTTGTCATACCTATGTGCAGTCTGCTGATGCCTATGCCGCAGTTGATAGCATAGCAAATGTGGCCATAAACAATACAGTATTGACATCGTCAACAAATCCAAAAGTTCCAGCCGACGAGTGTCTTACATTACGTGTGAATTTAACTTGCCTGGGCATTCCAGCATTTGATTTGCCGCTTTGATACGGTGACATCACAAAAACCCTACTTGATGTAGGGTTTTTTTATGGTTGACCAAAAATGCCCAATTTGCTATAATTGTTACATAGTGTAGTAATTAGACAACAATTTGCAAAGAAAGGCAAAATATGGTAATAAAGAATCAAAAAGCAAGAGCAGCAATAGCAACTGTAGCAATGGTAGCATTGGTAGTGACAGTAACAGCGATCGTTCAGTTAGTGGCCGCTTACTTAGATCGTGACACGATCATGAAAGGCCTAGCTGGTATAGTGTTACTGTTTCTGTTATACACCATCTACGGTTTATTTTTAGCTAAAATCCAATACGATGACAAAATCCGCAAAATAGCAGAAAAATAAGCGGTTGACCAAAAAAGACCAATACAGTATAATAGTATTATTAACAATATAGTTAAGGAGCTAAAAGTGTCAACAATCTTAATCAAAAGCGGTAGTTATCGCAATCAACCTGTAAACAATGTAAACTTTGAATTGGTCAAAGGTTACCAAACTGGAGCCAAAGGAGGCTATGTGACTGTAAAATCAGAAGGCTTTTTTGGCCCCGACATGCCCGAGGTAGTTCGCGTCAATGTGAACTCGATTGAAGATGTAGAATTTACCGCCGGTGAGCCAGTGGCAACAGTTCATCCCAAGGTGCATGTTCATGCTCCGGCACCAGTCGAAACCGATGAAGAAGTTATGAACCGTATTGAAGAACGCTTCAACATTCTGCAGGAAATGACTCGTGCCACCATTTCAGGTGATGTGCGAGCCATGATTGTGGTTGGCCCTCCTGGTGTCGGCAAAAGCTACGGTGTAGAATTTGAACTGGAAAAATCAGGACTGTTTGACAAGATTTCAGGTCGCAAGATCAAGTATGAAGTGATCAAAGGTGCCATGACTCCGATTGGTCTCTACTGCACTCTGTATCGTCACAGTGATCGTAACAATGTGTTGGTGTTTGACGACTGTGACTCAGTGTTCCAGGATGAACTGGCATTGAACATTCTTAAGGCCGCATTGGACTCGGGTAAGAAACGCAAGATCCACTGGAATTCGGACTCGGCCATGTTGCGTCGCGAAGGCGTCCCAGACCAGTTTGACTTCAAAGGTGGCTGTATCTTTATTACCAACTTGAAGTTTGACAATCTTAAAAGTAAAAAAATGCAGGATCACCTGGAAGCCCTGCAGAGTCGTTGTCACTTCTTGGACCTTACACTCAACACCATGCGTGACCGTTTCTTGCGTATCAAACAGATTTTCCGTCAAGGACAACTGTTTAACGACTACGAGTTCACACCAGAACAGGGCGATGAAATTTTAGCCTTCATGGATGAGAACAAGGATAAATTAAGAGAAATGAGTCTGCGCATGGCCTTGAAATTGGCCGACCTGACCAAGGTATCACAGTCAAATTGGAAGTCTTTGGCTCGTAGCACTTGCATGAAACACAGTTAATCGGTAGCTCCTGGGTAGATGAAACGCTACCCATTTGACGGCAGGCCTTTAGGGGCCTGTCTTTTTGACTTTAGTCAACCAAGTATGTTATACTATCCATATGCGAACAGCTAAAATTGTAATCCGTGATGAAGTAAACATCAAAATCGAAGGTCTGGAACTGGATGCACGCAGAGCCTTGGTCACAGCATTCAAATACGATGTTCCTGGTGCTAGATATCTTCCAGCGGTGCGTCTTGGACGTTGGGATGGTAAGGTTTCATACTTTCAGTTGGGTGGTAGCACCTATGTGAATCTGTTACCAGAGATTATCCCCATCTTGGAAAAGTTCAACTATGATATTGAACTGGATGATCTAAGAGATTACTCGACTACATTTACATTTGACCGTGTGACCGAATCCACATTCAGTCATGTAGCATGGCCCAAGGGACACCCCATGGAAGGCCAACCCATGCAACTACGTGACTATCAGGTTGAGATCATCAACAACTTTCTTGAGAATCCTCAGTGCATACAGGAGATTGCCACAGGTGCAGGCAAGACTGTGATCACAGCGGCCTTGTCAAATGCAGTAGCACCACATGGCAGAACCATTGTGATTGTGCCCAACAAGAGTCTAGTAACACAGACTGAAAAAGACTATGTGAACATGGAGCAGGATGTGGGTGTGTATTTTGGCGACCGTAAAGAGTGGGGACGTCAGCACACCATCTGCACCTGGCAGAGCTTGAATGTGTTACTAAAGAATACCAAGTCGGGTGTGGGCGATTGCACCATACAAGAGTTCTTAGAAGATGTGGTATGTGTTATTGTGGACGAAGTGCATATGGCCAAGGCCGATGCACTGAAAACTCTACTGACCGGAGTCATGAGTCGTATACCCCTACGTTGGGGACTCACAGGAACCATACCCAAAGAACCATTTGAGTTCCAGGCCTTGAAATGCAGTCTGGGTCCAGTTATAGGCAAACTCAGTGCCAGCGAATTGCAAAGTCAAGGCGTCCTGGCTCAGTGCCATGTGAACATTGTGCAACTAGTAGATCATGCAGAATTTACCAACTATCAAAGCGAGCTCAAGTTTCTACTAGAAGAGCCCGACAGACTAGATACCATTGCTGACTTGATTCGGCAAGTAAACTTGACCGGCAATACCTTGGTCTTGGTGGATCGTATTGCGGCCGGACAAGGGCTTATTGAACGCCTGGGCGATGGAGCAGTCATGGTGTCGGGTGCAACCAAAGCAAAGGATCGACAGGATGAATATGATGAAGTGGCCGACGCTACTGGAAAAATTATTGTGGCCACCTATGGTGTTGCTGCTGTTGGTATTAATATACCCCGTATCTTTAATCTTGTTCTTGTGGAACCTGGCAAGTCTTTTGTGCGGGTCATACAGAGCATTGGAAGAGGAATACGCAAGGCCGAAGACAAAGACCATGTCCAAATCTGGGACGTGACTTCAACCTGTCGCTTTGCCAAACGGCACCTAACCAAACGCAAACAGTTCTACAAGGAAGCCAACTATCCGTTTACTCAAGAAAAACTAGAATGGAAATAAAGGTTGCATACTACAAAAAACATGCTATAATCATTGTATGAGAATACTAACACTAGACAACGAGCCATTTGAACTGGATCATCTGCCCGAAGAAGTAGATGACATGCGCTTTGCTATTTTTGACAACAGTGATCCCAAAGATCCTGACCATCACTACATACCCTTGATATTTCTGGAAAGTTTTACCAGCCCGGCCTTGGTTCTACGCATTGGTGATCAACGAATCAAGATGCCGGTAGACTGGCAAATACTGATTGGCGAACCTGACCTTGGCGATCTGGAAGTGCTACCTCTAACATCGATTAACGATCGTGGATTTAAAGCATTTCAATTCAATCCACTCAGCAGTTTTAGACCCAGTTTCTTAGACATAGAAATCATTGACGTGTATCAAGAAGTGACCTGGTATGCACCCAAACTTAAAAATGGACAGATGTTGTGCGTGCCTGTGGGCACAGGCACCCAGCCCGAGTGTGTGTATTTTGTCAAAGATATTAGTCGCAACTGCGAAGTGGTCGACTACAACAAGGCCTGGTAATGACCGAAGTCAAGATTTTTCTTCTAGCAGAAGGATGGAAGAATTCTGTAGAAGTAATCAACAAGTTATATTCACTGCCTACTACAGAACCTGTGGTGATTGATACTGAAAACGAAGGATTCAGTTTAAAATCGCTTGGAGTTTTACAAGTGATAGATCGGTGGGTAGCCGACACTGGAAGATCTCCGGATACTGTAAAAATCAACACGCCCAATCAAATTGAAAAAACAAATTATGAATTTGTTGCTCAGAAAAAAATGTCACATTTCTTTTTGAACAAATTTGTTAGCAAATATTTTTGCCCACCACGTCCGCTGGTTCCAACTGAAAAACTATTTGGATTGTTTGTAGGAAAATACACCAGAGACAGAAATACCATAGCCCGAGATGTCGTGTCTGAGTATAAACAAAACTTTTTAATGAGTGTTATGGGCAGCCAACATCGACCCAGTCCTTGGTGGGATCCTGAAGTATACGCAATCGGCTCTATTGACAATCAACTGGTTCACAATCAGTATAACTCCAGCGAACCCGATACCAATCGCAGTTTATTGCAATTTTACAATCAATTTGAAATCGAACTAGTATCTGAGACTTTTTTATATGGACAAAGTTTTTTCCCAACAGAAAAAACAATAAGGCCCATGGTTGGTTGCCGACCAATGTTGATAAACGGGCCCGTGAACTTTTTAGACAATCTAAAACAGTTGGGATTCAGAACATTCGATCAGCTTTGGTCAGAAGATTACGATCGTTACGAATTTCCAGAACGATGGAATCAAATCAAATTGGTAATTGACCAGGTAATCGAGCATGGATATGATCGCAATCTGGCCAACGAGATATTACAATATAACTATAAACATCTTCAACAGTTGATGGCAAGACCACATGGATAAACTCAGCATTGCCAATGAAATGACACAGTTTGATCGTAAGAATCGACAGTTCTACGATGAGCTCACTGTGGAAGAACGGAAAAAGTTTTCAAACTATCTCATGATACGCTGGGGCTCCAGTGTGCAGGGTTCAAGAGATCTACAAGAATTCTATCTGATCAGTTGCAACGAACGATTGAACAAGAGATTTTTTGACGTGAATCGCCATCCCAAACTGCAATGGCTGGTTGCAACCACAGTGAGTCCTGACCTGGGCACACAGCGTCATCAATGGATTGCTCCCAAGAAAAAAGAAGCCGGTGTCGGTAGCATACGCAAACAGTTGGCCGAAATATATCCGCATCTCAAGGATGATGAGCTGGATTTTCTAGCACAGATAACTACCAAAAAAGAAATTGACGACTACCTAAAGGCCTCAGGACAAGAGTCTAAAAAATGAAGTATACCTGTCAGTATTGTCGTAAAGATTTCATAAGAGAAGCCAGTCTTGCAGTGCATAGCTGTGAACCAAGACGGCGCCGCATGGAAAAAGATGAGGCAGGCGTGCGACTAGGGTTCAATGCATACATCAAGTTCTATGAACTCACACAAGGATCGGCCAAACTAAAAACCTTTGACGACTTTGCCGACAGTCCCTACTACAAGGCCTTTGTAAAGTTTGGTCGTTACTGTGTAGACATCCGGGCTATCAATCCAGCACGTTTTGTTGAGTGGGTGTTGAAACAAAACAAGAAGCTGGATCACTGGGCCAAGGATACAGTCTACACCGAATACTTGATTGACTACTTGAGGGTAGAAAATGTCAACGATGCCTTGGCTCGAGCCATGGAGTTTGGCATAGACTGGTCTGAGCAAACTGGCAATCCAGCCGAAGATTGCCTGCGTTATGGCAATACCAATGCCATGGTCTATGCAGTGACCACAGGCAGGATCAGTCCTTGGATCTTGTATAACTGTGAAAGCGGCCAACGCTTTCTAGCTGAACTGGATGCCACGCAGATTGCCATGGCATGGCCCTACATTGACTCTGAAATATGGATGAAAAAATTCAGCGACTACATGGCTGATCAAGAGTATGTGAAAGAAATTTTAGAAAAGGCAGGGTGGTAATGAGCGCAGATATTGACATTGACTTGGCCAATAGAGATCAACTGCTGGCCTTGATACAGGCAACCCCAGCCAGACAAACCACTCAAGGACAAGTTCGTCGACACAACTCGGGTGTGTATGTGACTGATATACCTTGGGATCCGGTCAATGCCTGTGCGGCCATAGACTATGAGGAAGCTGAGGATCTGGGCTACTTCAAAATTGACCTGTTGAACATGTCGGTGTATCAATTGGTAAAAAATCCCGAACACTATGAACAAATGCTGGCACAAGAGCCGCCTTGGGAATGCTTATGGACTGATTCTGCCTGGGCCGGTCAATTGGTGCATGTAGGCAATTATGTGGAACTACTTAGATCAATGCGGCCAGACAGCATACCAAGAATGGCTGCATTTATATCAATCATACGTCCGGGCAAGGCACACCTACAAAACCGTCCATGGTCAGAAGTGTTTGAGTCAGTATGGGATGGTGATGATTCTAAAGGATTTGTATTCAAACATGCGCATGCTGTAGGCTATGCGGCCCTGGTGGCCCTGCACATGAATCTACTCAATCAACCCGTCGCACCAGAGTAATCGATTTACGTTTGGATTTTTTGCGGCTTATTTCGCTGAGACTGCAGATGGGACCGTGGAGTATTTCCAAGTCCTTGTTGGTAAAGGTGCGTAGATAGGGTCTAAATGGTTCCCAATCACCTTTGAGAAATATGTTGATGGGCACACTACGATTGCTTTCCCACCACCAGATGTTGGCCAGTTCTAGGAACTGCCGCTTGACCTCTAGATCTTGTATAGCACCGAAGTCGTAGATGGTGGTAATGGCATCATCTTGATTTTGTATGATGCCCACATACTCGGTAGAAGCATACACACACAAGGTTATAAATGGGTATTTTTCCGCTAATTTTTCAAAAAAATCGTTAGTCATATCTACGGATATTTACCAGACCGTTTTCATGATGGAATCTAAAGGCGCTAAATACTCTGTATGTATTCCACCCAAGTCTATATCTATCAGCAACTTACTCAAGTCCTGTGCATGGATACTACCGGTGTGGGCGAAACATTTCTTTACAGGTATAATCCCGTGTATGCAAAAGTCCTAACCATAAACAAAGGTGTTGACAATGTCTTGCTGTTTCAGTTTATCAATCAGCAAGAAAAACCCGTTGACATCTCTGGCAGTAGCTTCATGTTCCGTGCAATCAACACAGCCGGTTCTGAATTGTTGTTGGAAAAACCCATGGTGATCCTGGACGGGCCCACTGGACGTGCTAAAGTGCAGTTCAGCGGTAGCGAACTGTTGGAAGTGTTGGCACAACCAGCCAGTTACAGCATACAGCGCACACAGCCAGGTGGTGGTTACAGTGATGCAGTATTTGTAGATGCACAAGCTGGCGCTAGAGCTCCGGTCAACATTGTTGATTCAGTCCTGCCGCAGTATATACCATCCAGACCTTTAACTATACCCACAACACGACTTAGCTCACAAGGCGGTGTTGACGGAATTGCCTGGGGAGACTATCCAGCCAATCCTTACTGGCAAGGCAATCCCAATGGTGGTAACTACTGGAACAGTTTCTTAAACACAGAATATTTCAGCAGTTTCATTGAGCCAATTAATCCGGTTACCACAGTTCAAATGACCCTAGATGGCTATACCGGAACTATCAAAGCACAGGCCGCTGAGGACTATCAAAGCATGTTTTACAACGTGAGTGAATCCCAGACCTATTACAACTATACCGGCACCATACATCATACCATACTTGGTTGGTATCCGTTGATTCGCATGTGTTTCAACAACAGTATTTTTGCTGTGCCAGATCAGCCGTCGTCGCCGGCCCTGGCATCAGCCATTACCGAAAACGGTGTAGTGACCAGTATCAGCGTGCTCAATGGCGGCAGTGGTTATCTGGCACCACCCAAGGTAAGCATCATAGGTGACGGTGCCGGCGCTACCGCAGTGGCTACTATTTCAGGCGGAGTGGTCACCGGAATTGAAGTGACCAATGGTGGTTCTGGCTATTGGTATCTGCCCAACGCCGGCATGGGCACAGGCCTATACCCCAACAACCCAAATCAAACTGGAGCCGCAGTTGTGATTGGCACCGGCTTTGTGGTTGATTTGCTGTATAGATAAAACCAAAATCAATTGAAGTTTGCCAAAAATCATGCTATACTTGTAGCATGATTGATGTGACTGCTTTTCTTCCGGCCAAACGAAAACAAACAAGTTCTGGATGGATTTCATTCAATGCACCTTGCTGTGTGCATAACAGTGAAAGTGCTGACCGTCGTCAGCGTGGCGGAATGAAAGCCTCGGATCAAGGCTGGAGCTATCATTGTTTCAACTGCGGCTTTACGGCCAGTTTTGTGCTGGGACGCACTCTGTCGTTCAAGGCCCGCAAGTTGTTGAGTTGGATGCAGGTGCCTGCCGAGGAAATTGAACGCATCAATCTTGAAAGTCTCAAACACAAAAACATGGAAGGCCTACTACAGGAACGTCAACAGGTGGCAGAACGCCTGCAAGGCATTGAGTTTGAAGATCGACTGTTGCCAGCCGACACACAGATGTTGCCACCCACGGCCGAACAGTATCTGTTGGACCGTGGCATAAAACTAGACTATCCATTCTTGTATAAAACCATGCCAAGACCCGGCATAGTAATTCCCTTTACACACGATGGGCAAGTGGTGGGTCACACCACAAGATTCCTAGACACTCGCACGCCCAAGTATATTCAAGACATACAGTCAGGCTATGTGTTTGGCACGGATCTACAAAAATCCACTTGGCAAACAGTCTTGGTCATGGAAGGAGTATTTGATGCACTCAGCGTCAACGGTCTTGCAGTGCTACATGCCGATGTCAATGATGCACAGGTGCGACTTATACGCAGTCTTGGACGTGATGTCACAGTGGTACCAGACCAAGACGAAGCCGGCATGCGTCTAGTTGATCGTGCAGTGGAACTAGGCTGGGCTGTTAGCATGCCCGATTGGCCAGATGGAGTCAAGGATGTAAACGACGCTGTGATTCGGTGGGGACGACTGGCCACTTTGTTGACCATAATGCAGGCCCGAGAAACTAGCAGAATCAAAATAGAACTAAGGAAGAAACAACTTGTCAAACGCCTACAATAAACTCTGGGTCTTTGGCGATAGTTTTACTACGCCAGGCTACTGTGTTGAACCCCGAAACAGTTTTTGGGGACTAGCAGCCGCACACTGTGGCATACCGGTTATACAAAATTGTTCACGACAGGTCAACAGTTTTGATAGTGTGTGCCAACTGTTGATAGGTCAACAGGCGCAATACAATTGGACACAGGACCTGTTTATCATAGGCATACCGCCCTTGGAACGTATTACGGTAGAAGACAACCGCAGTCAGTATCATGGCACCCAAATTGATACCGGCACTTGGCAACAGGAGGACTTTGAGATTCCGGCACTGCAAGGGCTAACATCTTTACAGTTTTATGGATCTGACACCAACTTAATCATACATACTGCTCGAACCTGGGTAGAAACGCAGGCCTTGAGAACTGTATTTTTATTAACGGCCTGGCTTGACTCAGTTCATGCACACTATGTGATTGTAAATCTAAGTCAACCGTTTTTTGAACAGGGCGGCGGACCCAATGAATTTTTGGTGCCTTATGCTGTAAATCATTCCAGGTGCATCTTGTTCAAGGATACATATCGTAGTATCAACCAGGATCGTAATCCACCTGCTGACTTTGATCAATACGGATGGACAGGACATCACGGTCCGGCTGGAAATCGTTGTTTTTTTGAAGAATCATTGCTACCAACCATGAAGAGGAATGCACTTTGTTAAAAGATTATGGACTTGATGTCCAACGCTTGTTCTTAGAAATGATGTTGCAGGACGCAGAGAGCTATGTGCGTGTGCAGAACATTTATAATCCTGAAAACTTTGATCGCAGTCTTAGACCTGCGGCCGAATTCATTGCTGAACACAGCGATCAGCACAAGACACTTCCTACTGTAGAACAGATCGGTGCCAGCACAGGCATTAAACTGCAACAGGTTCCGGACCTAAACGACGGACACTTTGAGTGGTTCATGGCCGAGTTTGAACAGTTTACTCGACGTCAAGAGCTAGAGCGTGCAATTCTTAAAAGTGCTGATCTCTTGGAAAAAGGCGAGTATGATCCGGTAGAGAAGTTGATCAAAGATGCGGTGCAGATTAGCTTGACCAAAGACATGGGCACAGACTATTGGTCTGATCCCAAAGCTCGTATCAACAAGTATTTTAATTCAGGTGGACAGGTAAGCACAGGATGGCCACAGATGGACAAGATCCTGTATGGTGGATTCAGCCGCGGCGAACTGAACATTTTTGCCGGTGGATCTGGATCAGGTAAAAGTTTGGTCATGATGAACATAGCACTTTCGTGGTTACAAGCAGGACTATCGGGCGTGTATATCAGTTTAGAACTGAGTGAAGAACTGTGTGCGCTTAGAACCGATGCCATGTTGGCCGGAATGAGCACAAAAGATATTCGCAAGGATATTGATCAAACCGAACTCAAAGTAAAACTGGTCAGCAAAAAGGCCGGACAGTATAGAATCAAGGCCTTGCCAGCACAATCAAACATCAATGACATTCGCAGTTACATCAAAGAAGTGCAAGTGCAGACCGGAATCAAAGTAGACTTTATCATGTGTGACTACTTGGACTTGTTGATGCCGGTATCGGCCAAGGTCAGTCCCAATGACCTATTTGTCAAAGACAAGTATGTTAGTGAAGAGTTACGCAACTTGGCCAAAGAACTCAATGTGTTGTTTGTAACAGCAAGTCAGTTGAACAGATCGGCTGTGGAAGAAATTGAGTTTGACCACAGCCATATTTCAGGTGGTATTAGTAAGATCAACACAGCGGATAATGTGTTTGGCATCTTTACAAGTCGTGCCATGCGCGAACGTGGCAAGTATCAAATTCAGTGTATGAAGTCGCGTAGTTCCACAGGTGTGGGCATGAAGATTGATCTAGACTACAACATTGAAACCATGCGGATCACAGATCCAGGTGAGGATTCCTCTTCGGTGAATGCCTTTAAGAAAACCAACATTTATGAGAATTTAAAAACTCAAAGTCGTGTTACCAACCCAGAACCTGCGGAAGAACCAGAAGATACCGGTCGCATCACAGCCGATGTGCAAAGTGCCAAACTCAAACAGTTGTTGGGCAAAATCAAAACAACATGACCGTTTACTGCAAGGGGTTCCCAGAATTTAAACACTGGGGCACAGCAACTTTACTGACACCTGATGCGAAGTTTACGGCCAACGATATACTGGTTTGGTTTGATGTTATCTATCAAGAAGATCTAGCCGAAGTAATCCGCCTCAATGGAACGCCTGGGCTATTGATTTCTACTGCACATGTTGAACCCTTGCTGGATTCCTGCCCGGTTCAACAGTATCCTTGGTTCTTATTGAATACCTGCAAAGACATGGCCATGGCCCATGTGTATGATCATTTGCCGGTCGATCGCTGTTTCAATTTTCTCATAAACAAAAAACAAATAAATCGTTATCTGTTGTTGAAATTGATTGACTGGTTTGGGCTACGCAGTTATGACTACACCTGGAGTGGAATTGGAACCCCCATGAACCTGTTGAGTATTTTGTCTGAATTTGATCGGTTGCCAGACACTGTGATTCCAGACCTAACAAAATTTAAAACACATCTACTGTCACCCATTGATCATATACCCAAAAAATTCTTTGCCAACGACAGTGTAAAAATTACTGAATCCAGTGTGACCAATTATGGATCAAATGTTGAAACTTGGAATCAGTTGCTAGGCCCAATGATTTCGCAAACTGCGGTCAGTTTGATTACCGAAAGCGTTCGACATGAACGCTATATGGTCTACACAGAAAAAACCATTTATGCTGTGCAAGGGTTGACTTTTCCTATCTGGGTGGGTGGGTATGCACAGGCCCAGACCTGGGCCAACAAGGGATTTGATATTTTTGATGATGTGATCAACCACGACTATCAATACTGCGATACCCTGCTGGAACGTTGCACCCGAGCTGTTGCAGACAATTTACAAATACTGACAGATTTAAATTTTGCTAGAGAACAAAAACTAGCAAATTTACCAAGATTGCGTCACAATCGTGAGTCGCTGGTGCCGGTTTTTGAACAACAAAATAAACTTTTTTGGCAGGCCGCTCCAGAACAACTACTACAAGCCCGGCCTACACAGGATTGGCCCAGCACGACCTTGAGTTAATTAGAATATAATTGTGTAACAACGCAATAAATAATAAAAAGGTTTGGCCTAAAATGCAAAAGAAAACTAGAAGCTTACTGGAAGAATTAGATGCTATGTATATCGAGCGCGATCAGCGCCAGGTCATAGAAAATCGCGCCAGCAATGTGATTGCAAGTGCCATACGTTTACTTGAGCAGATCGACGAAGCCTATGCTCCTGAGCAGGCTGAGAATCTCAAACGCAAATTGCTCAATGCAATCAATCAACGAGACCCTGGCAAGTTTACAAGAACAGTGAGAAAAACTGATGCAAATTCATGAACTAACACAACCCAGGTTAAATGAAGGAATCGCTTCTGCCTTGGGCGGATTGGTTGGCCACGCTCAAGCTGGCGCAAATGCACTAACACACAAATTGTCTGGTTCTGGTAACTACCAGGCTGCAAAACAAGACCCTGTTAGACAACAACAAATAAAAATGTTGTCGGACAAGACTTATCGTGCATGGAAATCCTACGAAAAAGATCTGTTAAGATCAAATCCAGATGCACGCGAAACTGGCATGTATGAACAGGCCTTGATGGCATTTGTAAACAAAAATATGTTGGGCGGAGTTTATTTGCCTAACGTTATTAATCAACAACAGATTCGACAGTTGGTAGCACAGTTAAGTCAGCCCACCGGAGTAACCGAAGCTGAAGTAACCGGTGCCGCCAAGCCCGGCGCCCCAACTGCTGCCGAACGTGAAAAATTACAACAACGAATTCAGGCCGCAACAGGCAATGCCAAGCCCAAAGCTAACCCTAAAGCCAAAACCGCAACAGGCAATGCCAAGCCCAAGGCCGGAGCCGCTTCTGCAAATAAACCATCTCCGGGAGCTGGTGCGTTTGGACAAATGGCCAGTCAGTTGGGCGACACCGGAACAACAAGCACAGGTGGACAAGCTCAGGCAACACCCACAGGTGTAAAACATACTGCTAGCCCAAACAATCCAAATCAACCAAAAGCAACAGCAACAGCAACAGCGACACCAGAACCCGCAACAACAGCAACCGCAGGAGCACCTCCTGGTGCTCCACCAGGGACACCAGCGGCTACACCAGCACAGGAACCTGCGACCAAACCTGCACCGGTGGCTACACCAAATGAAAAAGACCTATGGTTGAAATTGACGCAACAGACTGCTATTGCACAAAATGCTGCACCAGGTGGCACCAGTTCTCAGACATCGGCCAGCAATCAATCATCTACTACACAGACATCTTCTAACAGTTCAAAAAACATGGATGCTCGTGAAATGGCTCAACGCATGCGACAAGAGTTACCAGAAGAATTAATACGTAACTTTCCAGCCGCTAGCAGATTAGCACAACAGTTAACAGGCGACTTACGAGCCACTTCAACTGGCAATCCTGCGGCCGATGCCCTGTTAATCTTGATGGGCTTTCAAGGTCTATGAAAATTCTAGAAGGTGGTAACGTTTTTAAAGATGCCGACGGTCGTGCAGTAACACAGCGTATCAATCAGACCGACGTTAAACCTACCTTGGCCTGGCTGGAACAAATGTTACCAGACCTGGATCTACAAAACAACACCCTGGGTTCAACCGGCATCAAGGACACTTCAGGCGACCTGGATATTGCTGTGGATGCTAATCAAGTAAGCAAAGAACAACTGGAAGCGCAACTACGATCCTGGGCCGCGAGTCAGGGATTCAAACCTGAAGAATATGTAAAAAAATCTGGCACTGCGGTGCATTTCAAAACGCCCATTGACGGTCGCCCAGATCGCGGCTATGTTCAGACCGACTTTATGTTTTTAAAAGATGTGCCTTGGAGTAAATTTGTTCTAGGCGCCATGCCAGCCGATTCAAAACACAAAGGCCGTGAGCGTAACGTGCTCATGAACAGCATAGCCAAGAGCATGGGCTACAAGTTGAATCAATTGGCTGGTATTGCTGATCGCGAAACCAACACTTTAATTACAAACAATCCAGACCAAGTGGCCAAGATGCTGTTGAACAAGACCGCTACCAGACAGGATCTGGCCAGCGTAGAATCTATTCTACAGGCACTCAGCACCGATCCAGAACGTGACGCCAAGTTGGCTGACTTTCGTGCGCACATGGAACGCGAGGGCTTGCCATTTTTAGAAGATACCATGGAAAGTGCTGATCCTTATACCGAATACAACGAAGTAAACTTCCTGGCACGCTTGCGTGATCGCATTGTGAATCAGGGCATGCGCCCATTGATTGAAGCCACCTTGATGGAAGCCGAAGCAAGAATTCCACACATTGAAGATCTAGTGTTTGACCGTGGCACACGTGGCATCGAAGAAGCCATGAGCATAATGAACCACACAGCCAAAGACACCAGAAAGCACACCACGGTCAAGTGGGATGGCAAACCTGCCATCATTTGGGGACGCGACGAACAAGGCAACTTTGTGCTGACTGACAAAAGCGGCTTTGGTGCCAAGGGTTATCAAGGACGTGCTACCAGCATGCGACAGTTGGCCGGCATTATCAGTCAGCGTGGTGGCGAGCGTGGCGAATTGATTGGCATTTATCAAAAACTGTGGCCCATGTTGGAAGCCGCAACACCGGCCAAGTTTCGCGGTTACATACAGGGCGACCTGTTGTATACAGAAACTCCACCAGCAGTGTCAGGCAACTATGAATTCAAACCCAATTTTGTAGAATATCGTATTCCGGTTGCCAGTCGCTTGGGCCAGGCCATTGGCGCCAGCGAAGTAGGAATTGCGGCACACACCCGATACAAAACTGCTGATGCTCAAGCAGAACCCATACAGCAGGTCAAATTGAATACAGTGCCGGGACTGTTGATCATTGAACCATCGGTCAAGGACATCAAGGATGTAACACCCAATCGGAAACTGGTGCAACAGCTGAGACAAGTGGTCAGCCAACACGGAGCCGACATCGATGGCCTATTTAATCCAACCGAGTTGAGATCTGCACAGTTGAGTGACCTACCAGCACTTTGCAAACGCTATGTGAATTCCCGCATTACCACAGACTATGCCAATCTGCTGTCAGATTTTGGTGCCTGGCTACAACAAAATGTAACTCCACGCAAGTACAACAACATAGTGGAATACCTACAGAGTCCTAGAAGCAATATGGACGGTATTTCTGCGGCCTTTACAGCATTTTTGTTGTTGCACGAGATCAAGATGGACATGCTGGCACAGTTGGACAGTCAAGAACCTGGACATGAAGGCTGGGTTTTAGCCACTCCTGCAGGCCGCGCCAAACTGGTAAATCGTTTTGGATTCAGCGCTGGAAATCGTGCGCAAAACAATCCAGAACCTGCTACCTAACTCCCGATTTTTACCAAAAGCCATAAATAAAAGTAGGCCCACTGAGGCCACATATTAAGGAGATTTAAAATGGCTTATATCACAATCGTTTCTGGCGGTTCACAACCAGTATTTGCATCTGACGTATTAAACGGACCAGTTGCACAAACAGCTAACATTGCTGCTCAAGGTCCTACTAATTTTGCTGGTCCTAAGTTAGACTTTTTCAGCGTAACAGCTAACGCTAGCCTTGCTTCACAAGGTGGTGTCAATCAATACGTTGCTAACGTTATCCAAGCTGTTCAACAGACAGCTACAGTTGCAATGGTTCAAGTTGGTCCAAACCCAGCAGTTATCAACTTTGCTGTGTATCCAACTGGCGCATTTGCTAACACTTCTGTGTTTGTTGCCGCTTGCCAAACAGCTAACGCTACAATTGGTATCCCAACAGCTAACGTTTCTAACGCAGCTACATTTACAACATTAGTTTCTTAATAGTCACTGACTTGTATGCACTAAACCCGCTTCGGCGGGTTTTTTGTTGAAAATTTTTTTGTAGTTAAATACTAGCATGGCATCCGACAAGATCACCGAAGTGACCATATACGAAAGTCCCGACGGTGGACGCACAGTGTATGCTCGACGTCCTGGTTCGGCCACCAGACAATTACACAGTCAGGATCCATCACTACAGATGGAATTGGCTGAACTGGAACGTGAAAAGCGTTGGGTCGACATATTTGGTGCTAGAAAAAATGATCCTGAACTGGATCGCCTGTGCGAACAAGTCGAAATCATGTATGAATTAGGAAAGAAGAGTCAATGAAATTTGTATGCCAGACCCTGTTTGATATTACAGCTACCGGAGTGACCGGGCATTTCAAATCAGCTCGTCTTCCATTTCAGGATCTGGCCGGCCAGAACATACACGACATGGAATCCTGGAACCGCAGTAGGAATCAACAACGTAACTGGGAAACCATTACACAAATTTTAAGTCTGCGCACTCAGTTGTTTGATCTCACCAATCCCATAACAGATCAAAACAGCACTCGTTGGATGTTTGAATTTGAAACCGAATACGACGGCGTGTATGGCGACGAAGCAGATCCTGTGGCCGTGTTGCGATCAGATGCCGATGGTGTGCCCATGTTGTGCGAACTCAATAACGACCCAGATATTGAATCAATTTTGATCACAACCGGTCCAAAACAAAACATCTGGTTTGCGCCCTTGACACATAAATAATTCATAGGCCGCAGTGCCACTGGATAAAGAGAATAACATGTTAGAAACCACTGAAATTGAAAAGAAGAGCTTGGAAGCACACGTGGAGCTGTGTGCCGAACGCTACAACGCACTCGAAGACAAAATGTCAGTGTTGGGTGATCACATCACCGATCTCTGCACCATGGTCAAAGAAGTCAAAGACACAGTGGCTCGTATGGCCGACAAGCGCAATGATCAAATCATGGCCTGGGGTGTTGGTATCATTGGATTTCTAATTGCCACCTGTGGCTGGCTCATAATGCATTATGTGCTGCTTAAATGAAGCCAGACCAAGAATTTGAACGCATGTTGAAACAGGAGTTCAAGGACATTGTTCCTAACCTGTTGTGGCAAAATGATCTGGGCGAATATGAAGTGTTTGGAAGATACAAGATTGTTCCCATGCGCCCAGGTTATCAGGTATTTTGCAGTGCTACAGACGTGGGCATTTTCAGTAACACACGCCATGCACTCAGCTGGTGCATAGCCGACAAACAGAGCAGTTTCAATACTGCCCGTGAAATATTGACCATAGACAACAAACTCACAGCTCTAACCAACGATATCAATGCCCGTGCCGCAGTGGGCGATCACAGTAACGATCCAGCTCTGCGCGAAATTATACTGACCAAGTTAGAAAGCAAGATCATACAGAAAAAATTGCTTGAAAATCAATTGTCCAAATGTGTCAACTGGGCTAAATATTGTCAACAACGAGGATTTGATAATGAAACTCAACGAACTGGCCGTAGTCAGCCCAACAAAACAAGCCGCTAAAGTATTCGAAAGTTACTTTGGTAATAGCATTAAATTTGAACATGTTTCCCCTGTACAGGCACGCAACATGCTCAAACGTGTTCGCACCTTGATCGCTGAACATCGTCGCACTCCTGAGTTCCATCGTAGTGAACAGAATCCCAACTATTTAAAACTGGTTGTAATGGAACAGGCCTTGACTGCTCGCATACGCGAAGATGGTCAGCCAAATCCAACACCACAGACCGGCACACAACAATCTAGCAATCCTGCAGATGCATCAAAAAACGCAGCCATGTTGTCGGTGCAACAACAACAAAAGAAACGCACACTACAAGACGAAATCAAACAGTTGCAGGCACAGATTGCTGAAAAACAGAAGCAAATGAACAACCCTACTTTGGGCATGGCTGAAAGTCGTTTGAGTCGTCGCCTGCGTGAAGCCAGTGAAATTCAACAGGCTCAAGTGGTCTTGGCCAGCCAGGACATGGTTGATCAAGTGCAGAAGATGATTGAACAGGTTACCAGCATGCAGTTCAAAGACCTGCCAGCCCTGTGTGACCAAATCAAAAACGAAATTGGCGTAGACCAAAGCGCACAATTCAATACCGATGCCAGCGCTGCATTGGGTGGCCTAGTTCAGAACTTGCAAGCCAGCAAACAACAGTTAGAATCAGCTCTGGGTGTGGTAACTGGTCAAGCTCCTGTGGTGCCAGGTCAAGACATGACTGCACCTGACATGGGCATGCCTGCAGGTGAGCCAGGCGCAGAAGAAATTCCTGGTGCCGAATTGCCTGCTCCAGAAGAAGAAGAAATTCCTGGTGCCGAACCCACTGGTCTTGGTCGCGAACGTAGATAATGTTGATACGCGAAGTAGCCGAAGTCAACACACAGAAACTGGCCGCCTTGAGCCAGTTTTTGCTTGGGCGTAGTGAAGACGAAACCGCTCAAAAACAAATCAGTCAAACAGCCTTTATTGATCTGGCCAAGAGTTTGGGTGTAAACATTACTCCAGACAATCTTGGTGACTTGATCAGCCAAGAACCTCTCAGCAATATCTTAGAACCTTTGGATCCTGGATCCAATGTGGTGCGCTTCAAAGGCAATACCGAAGCCGACACAGGAATGAGTGTGGATCAGGCTCGTGCCGTGGTGGATTCAAACGCCAAAGCGGCCATGAAACGTCGCCAGTAGTTGTATCAATCGTAAATATCAGACTCTACTAGTCTGACCACAACATGACCAAACATTTCCTACCCAAGGTTGAATTCTACATCACCAATGTGTGTAACTTGACCTGCGACGGTTGCAATAGATTCAACAATTTTAATTTCTCTGGGTGGCAACGTTGGTCAGACCACGAACAAGAATATCAGCAATGGGCTCAACATGTTGAAATTGGTCAGGCTGTGATACTGGGTGGCGAGCCCTTGTTGAACCCCGACATACTGGAATGGGTTCGCGGCATCAATCAAGTATTTGGCGTCAAGGTGCAGATACTTACTAATGGCACCAGAATCAACAAGGTAAAGGGGTTGTATGAATTTTTACGCAACAACGGCAACTGGTTAAGCATAAGCTGGCATAACCCCAACAAGATAGACGAAATTGATGCCGAAGTGCGTCAGTTTCTCAAGGAACCTGTAACTCGCATTGATGGTCCACATGTTCTCAACAAGTATCATGCTGACATCATGTGGATGGATCGAAATGGCATAATTGTTCCCATGTGGTCACATCACAGATTCTATCAAAGCTCGGTTATCTCCAACGGCGCTGGTGGCTATACCTTGCACAACAGTGATCCCAAAAAGGCTCACGACAACTGTGGATTTGCCAAATACAAAAATTATCATTTTATTCGCGGCAAGTTATACAAGTGCGGCCCAGTAGCCCTGTTTCCAGAATTTGATCAACAGTTTCATTTTGACCTATCAGATCAAGATCGAGAGTTAATAAATGCCTATCGGCCCTTGTGTGCTGATGAATTTGAAACTAGAGGTGCTGAATTTTTGGCCAATCTAGATCAACCGCTAGCACAATGTAAATTTTGCCCGGTCAGTTCAGACTTCAAACTCATTGCCTCGGTCAGCAAAAAAGATCTACGATTTGCAGAGCAACAAACCGGTTGACAGAACCAGGCAAATATTCTATAATAAATATATCGGCAAATTGGGGAACCAGATGAAACGTATTTGTTTTATTTTTATGATGTTGATTGCCGGCACTGGCACAGCAGCCGGTTTACAACAGTTGATAGACAGTTTTAAAAAACCTCCTGCAACTGCGCCTCAACCTCGACCACCTACTGCGCCAGCACCTCAGGCACCCAAAGCACCAACAGGAAAATAATATGGCCTACAGCGACAAAGTAATAGACCACTATGAAAATCCACGCAACGTGGGCAAGATGGAAATAGACGACACAGTTGGCACTGGCATGGTGGGTGCTCCGGCCTGCGGCGATGTGATGAAACTACAAATCCGAGTAGAGGACGGGATTATTGTAGATGCACGATTCAAAACTTATGGTTGTGGGTCGGCGATCGCTTCATCGTCACTGGTCACTGAATGGGTCAAGGGCAAAACACTGGACCAGGCTGGCGCAATTAAGAACTCTGCGATTGCAGAGGAACTGGCACTCCCGCCGGTTAAGATACATTGTTCGATCCTTGCAGAAGATGCTATTAAGGCTGCCATAAACGACTACAAGAGCAAGCATGATAACAGTAACTGACACAGCCGCTAAAAAAATTCAGTCCAACCTGAACAAGCGTGGCGGAATAGGCATTCGCATTGGTGTGCGAACCACTGGTTGCAGTGGTCTTGCTTATGTGTTGGAATATGTAGATCAGCTACAACCCGGCGATGTGGCCATGGCCGACAATTATACCACGGTTGTTGTGGATAAAAAAAGCCTGCCCATAGTTGACGGAATCACTGTGGACTATGTGCGTCAAGGACTCAACGAAGGATTTGAATTCATTAATCCCAATGAACGGGATCGTTGTGGATGTGGTGAAAGTTTTCGGGTATAATGATACCACACACAAATTTATGGGACGACGATATTTCTGTCGAAGAAAAAACTCGTTGGGCCCTACAGAATCAGCATGTTTGTTTAAATCCTTATACCACACTGCACAGTCAGGTAGTTCCTGGGCAGATACAATCAACTTGTTGTTGCAATCTAGCACCGTCTAAAACTGATGATCGTCGATTTACAGAATTAAAAGCAACCATAGAGCAAGGCGTCAACAATGACCGATGCCAGCTGTGTTATAAATCCGAAGAACAAATAGGCACATCCGAAAGAACCTTGACACTGATACGTCAATCGCCTCAATTGATAAATCAGTTTTTAACTACCGGGACTGTGGATAATTTTGAGTTTAGAATAAAATTTTCAAACCTGTGTAACTTGGCCTGCAAGACCTGCTGGCCCGAGTTTAGTAGCAAATATGCGCAGATGTACAACATAAAGGTATTGAAAGAATTTCAAGATGATATCGGCACCGATGAAACATTTTGGAATACCATAACAACCGAAATTGCAGATAAATGCCAGACCACATCCAATGTGTGTGTTGCACTGCTCGGAGGTGAATCGTTGATTCAACCTGGTGCTATCAGATTGTTAAATTGGCTGGCGGCAAACGATCTAAGCAAACAGATTGATCTACGCATAACTACAAATTTTACCAATCTCAAACACAACATCATTGAGTTGTTTGATAAATTTAAAGCAGTGACCATCTGTGCCAGTATTGACAGCGTTGATGAAAATTACAGCTATGTTAGGTATCCAGAAACTTTTGATACCATAAAAAACAACCTGTCTTTTATGCTGACCAACAACCGAGTTAGATTTTATATCACTCCGGTCTGGAGCCTACACAATATTTTCTACATAGTTGATTATCTAGATTGGTGGCATGCCTGGTTCAGCGAACACAACATACGCAACATTGGTATCAACAATGTCAGCATGAGCGAACCACACAGAATGACCATACAGAATTTACCTGTGGAGTATCGACCACAGCTATTGGCCGTTGTTGAGCAGGCTGTGAGTCATAAAATTTTTGAAAATCCGCGGCACGCCAGTCTACACGAATATCTTCAAGGTGTAATTAAATTTTTAGTCAGCGATACTGTTGTGCATGATAAATTTGTAGAATTCTTAAAGCAAACTGCTCTGGATGACCACACTACCAACATGTTGATGTCCGTGGGCAACAGCAAACTTTATGATATTCTCAGCGATCAGCACCGTCAGTATTATCTAAATGCGCGACAAAATAACTTGACTGTCAAGCAATAACCTGTTATAATAACAAAATGTATAACCCAAAATTTAATTATCACGAATTGAGTCGCACAAGCGAAGACGGTAAACGCTTGTATTCTACCCCAGACGGCAACAAGGTTCCTAGTGTAACAACTATCTTAGATAAAACCAAGCCTGAAGAAAAGAAAGCCGCACTCAACGAATGGCGCAAACGTGTGGGTGTAGAAAATGCACAAAAGATCACCACCGAAGCGGCCAACCGCGGCACCCGTATGCATACCTATCTTGAGCACTATGTCAAAACCGGCGAACTCAAAGACCGCGGATCAAATCCCTTTGGTTGGGCCAGTCATGCCATGGCTCAAACAGTGATCGAAGATGGACTTAAAAATGTCACAGAGTTCTGGGGTGTAGAGATTCCCTTATATTTTCCCAAGCTGTATGCTGGCACCACTGACGGATGTGGCATACACCTGGGCGATGAAAGTATCCTGGACTACAAACAAACCAACAAGCCCAAGCGGGCCGAGTGGATTGAAGACTACTACCTACAACTGACAGCCTATGCTCTAGCTCACAACGAAGTGTATGGAACAAACATACGCAAGGGTGTGGTGCTAATGTGTGTAAAACCCGAAGTGGATGCCATGGGCAATCCCCTGGGTCGCCCGCAGTATCAGGAATTTATTTTGAAATCTGAAGATTTTGACTACTGGTCAGACCAGTGGTGGCGTCGTTTAGAACTGTATTACTTGCAGGCCTAACCTTTGGGTGCACCACTGCCAAAATCAGCCCCGTCAAAGTTGATATCAGCAGGCAAACTAATACCAGCACCGTTGTAATCGCTTAGATTGCCCGCACCGGCTGCAATGGTCATAAGATAATGTATCTTTATTTCCAACAAGCGCATGGGGCTATCTGGATCAATTCGCTCGTCTCTACTCCAACCGTTATTTGTGGGCATGTCATCTCCTTTGGGTGCTTGGAGTATTTAGCTAAATACTGGATAGAATTCAAGGACAACTCAAGTGGCCATTGTACAAATATCTCAAATCACAAATCGTAAAGGTTTATCAGCAGATCTACCACAACTAGCTGGTGCAGAACTGGGCTGGTCAACCGACACACGCCAACTATGGATCGGTAACGGCACTCTGCAAGATGGTGCTCCTGTGATTGGCAATACTGAAATTCTTACAGAATTTTCAGACATTTTAAACTTTACCAATACCTATACTTACAAGGGTTTGGCAGCAGGATACTTGGTGCAGACAGGAGTAACACCTGGCACACCGGTTACCAACAGTATACAAACTGTGTTGGATCAATATGCCAGCGTGTTGGATTTTGGAGCAAAAGGCGATGGCGTGACCGATGACACAGCCGCTATCAACCGTGCCTTGTATCAACTCTACTGTAGAGAAGTCAATCCACAGATACGTCGCAGTTTGTTTTTTCCAGCAGGCGTGTATGTGACCACTGGTGCTATCAATATTCCACCCTATGCTACCTTGTATGGTGAAGGCGGAGACAATTCCATAATTACCTTGGCCGTGGGTGCCAATGACTATGTGGCACGCACTGCTGATAGTTTGCAAAATACCGGAGTCAACATTGGCAACGGTGATGCCATACCTCCACAGTCAATTACCATAACCAACATGGGCTTCACCAATCTGAATCCCACCGGCAATGTGTTCATGGTTCAGGATGCCACCAACTGTGTTTTTCAAAATGTAGGATTCCGCGGAACATCAACCAAGACCACATTGACCACAGACACTAATGCTTCCACTGGAGTAAGTTTTGCCAGCACATCGGCCCTGGTGTGTGAACAAATTACCTTTAATAGTTGTGTGTTTTCTGGAGTGGTCTGGGGCATCAACAACAATCAACAGACCGAAGGCGTTACCATACGTGCCAGTCAGTTTGATACCTTGTATAACGGTATCTTGTTGGGCACCGCTGCTACCACCAACGGTGGATCTACCGGCACACGCATAGTGGGCAATTTGTTTGACAATATCTATGCCGAAGGCATTGTGTTTGGCCCCTACCTGACTCTGGGTATCAATGCCAGTGGCCATAACATTTTTTATGATGTAGGCAATCACTTTACTGGATCCACTGGCACGCCGGCAACCAGCATTATCAACATAGAATCCAACAACAATGTCAGTATCAGCGACCTGTTCCAAAGAACTGATGCCTATGCTACAGTTTATCCTCGAGTCAATACCAACGATACCTTGACCATTGCCACTACCAATGGCAGTCAACTAACCATGGGTAGTTTTACTCGAATGAGTGGAAAACAAATCACATTGACCGACAATCAATCGGGCACAGCATTTACAGTCAGTACCACAGCCGATAGCCCGGCCTTTGTGATCACTTACTCAATCACTAGAAACACCAACTATGCCAGCGGCACCATCACTGTGGCTACCAATCCTACCGGAACTGCCTTGAACTGGACCAATGATTTTGTTGACAACAATACCGGCATAACCTTGACACTGAGCCAGTCTGGCTCCACAGTATCAGTGCTTTACTCCGCAAGTTCATCCGGAGTCAATGCCACCATGTTCTATTCTATCACGTATTTAGATTGATTTGGCCTGTTACATTTAGTGCTCGGCTGGAAAGCTGGAACCTGTTACGGGACCGATGCCAAAATCTTCCGGTCAAGTCGGCCTTGGAAGAAATCAACGCCTGGTGGTTCAATACTCCCTGGCGCCCTTACTATCTACATTGGGATGATCAACCCACCTGGCCAGATCCCTGGCAACTTTTGAGCGATGATGTCTATTGTGATCTTGCAAGAGCTCTAGGAATCCTGTATACTATAACTTTGTTGGACCGTGCGGATATGGCCCCAGCAGACTTGATTTTGACCGAAGAAGGTGATAATTTAGTCCAGGTAGCAAAAGAAAAATATATACTTAATTGGAACCCAGATACCATCGTAAATACCTTCCAAGCAGTAAAAATCAAACGGCAATACCAGCAACACCAAATATTATAATTTAGAACGAGAGTTAGATGACGCAGATTACAGTTGTAAAAAGAAGCGGGCGTAAAGAGCCACTACAGATTGACAAGTGGCAGGCACAGGTCGCTAAGGTATGTCAAGGCATTGCCGACGTCAGTCAGTCCATGATTGAGATCAAAGCACAGTTGCATTTTTATGATGGCATTACCACACAAGAGATCGATGGCATCACCTTGCGAGCCATTGTGGATCTCATTGATGTAGAATCAAATCCTGATGTGGGTCACACCAACTATCAGTATGTGGCCGGCAAACAACGACTCAGCATGTTGAGAAAGGATGTGTATGGTCAATATGAACCTCCCCATCTTTATGAGATTGTAAAGAAAAATGTGGCCACTGGCCTGTATACCGAAGAACTGTTGGACTGGTATACTGAAGAAGACTGGAATCGCATGAACGACATGCTGGACCACGACAAAGATGAGCTATACAGTTATGCGGCCATTGAACAACTGATTGAAAAGTATCTGGTGCGTAACAGAGCCACAAAGGAAATTTATGAAACTCCACAAATTCGTTACATCATTGCAGCCGCTACTGTGTTCCATAAAGAAGAACCCAATGCGGCTAGAATGCGTTACATCAAAGAATATTATAATGCTGCCAGTGATGGCCTGTTTACTCTTGCGACTCCTGTTCTGGCTGGATTGGGAACACCAACAAAACAATTCAGCTCTTGTGTGCTTATACGTAGTGACGATGATCTGGATAGTATTTTTGCCTCAGGAGAAATGATGGCCAAGTATGCGGCCAAGCGAGCCGGCATCGGCTTGGAAGTTGGCCGCTTGCGTCCCTTGGGCGCACCCATACGTGGCGGTGAAGTCATGCACACCGGCATGGTTCCATTCCTTAAAAAGTGGTTTGGTGATTTGAGAAGCTGTTCACAAGGAGGTATTAGAAATGCTTCTGCTACTGTTTTTTATCCCATTTGGCACTATCAGTTTGATGACCTTATTGTGCTTAAGAACAACCAGGGCACCGAAGAAACCCGAGTTAGATTTATGGATTATGGGGTTGTGCTCAACAGCTTCTTTTGGCGCAGATTCAAAAACAAAGAATCCATAACATTCTTCGATCCCAACGAAGTGCCAGATCTGTATGAAGCATTTTATCAAGATACAGAACTGTTTGAACAGTTATATGTAAAGTATGAAAAAAGAAAAGATTTAAGAACCAAAGTTATGGCCGCTGAAGATGTGTTCAAAGGTGGCATCCTAAAAGAACGCACTGACACAGGCCGTATCTATCTTGTGTTCATTGACAATGTTCAGAATCAAGGTCCGTTTGATCCTGAATTCCATACCATTTACCAGAGTAACCTGTGCTGTGAAATCCTTTTACCTACTAAGTCATTTAAGCGTCTTGATGATGATGCTGGGCGTATTGCTCTTTGCACTCTTGGAAGTATTAACTGGGGTGCGTTCCGTAATCCTGAGGACATGCGCCGTGCTTGTCGTATCCTTCAGCGCAGCCTTTGCAATATACTCGATTATCAAGATTTTTTAAGCATCCAAAGCCAATTGAGCAATCAAGAGATCCAACCCTTGGGCATTGGCATCACCAACTTGGCCTACTGGCATGCCAAGCGTGGCCTTGAATATGGCGAACGAGATGCCTTACAAGAAGTCAAGACCTGGATGGAACATCAGGCCTATTATCTAACCGAAGCCACTGTAGAACTGGCCAAAGAACGTGGACCCTGCAGTCACTCGGGTCTCACACGCTACGGTCAAGGCGAGTTTCCATGGGAACGCCGTGCCGCAGCAGTAAACGAACTGGCCAACTTTGAACCTGAACTGGACTGGGAAACTGTTAGAGAAAAGATGAAAGTTTTTGGAGTGCGTAATGCTACCTTGATGGCAGTGGCTCCGGTTGAAAGCAGTTCAGTTGTGATCAACTCAACCAATGGCATTGAAATGCCCATGAGCTTGATCACGGTGAAAGAATCCAAAGCCGGTAGTCTAATTCAAGTGGCACCCGAATACAACAAGTTGAAGAATAAATATCAACTCATGTGGGATCAAAAAGATTGTGTTGGCTATTTAAAAACTGCCGCGGTTATACAAGCCTACGTGGATCAAAGTATTTCGACCAACACATTCTACAATCCAGCACACTTTGCGGATCGTAAGGTGCCCACTACTTTGATTGCTCGAAACTTGATGAACTTCCTGCGCTGGGGCGGCAAGACACTTTACTATAGCTTGATCAACAAGCAAGGTTCAAAAGGACAGGACGAACCTGAAGCGGCATTGGAAGCGGTAGACTTTGATGATCAAGAATCATGCGAGGCTTGTAAACTTTGACAAGACTAAATACAGGTGTAGTTCGCGGAGGTGGAACTCCCAACTACTCTAACGCTTTCG
>Ga0164297_10000604_pt1 | contig 43585 bp, 61 predicted proteins | sample GEODES058metaG_FD_113539 | JGI IMG/M metagenome (GOLD analysis project Ga0164297, IMG submission 113539) | Dystrophic lake water microbial communities from Trout Bog Lake, Wisconsin, USA - GEODES058 metaG | ecosystem: Environmental > Aquatic > Freshwater > Lake | place: USA: Trout Bog Lake... | reverse complement strand
TTATTATGGTTACCCCGATTCACAATATACTGATGCTAAAGGTGGACATTATCAGTTCTATTACTATTATAATGTTGATGGGACTCAGAAAGCACACACGTCTCCAAATAATCAAGACAAGCCACAAAAGTCACACACGTCTCCAAATAATCAAGACAAGCCACAAAAGTCACATTTGGGTGCAAATAATCAAGACAAGCCACAAAAGTCACATTTGGGTGCAAATAATCAAGACACCCCACAAAAGTCACATGCAGTTCAAAATAATCAAGACACCCCACAAAAGTCACATTTGGGTGCAAATAATCAAGACACCCCACAAAAGTCACACGTGGGTGCAAATAATCAGGATAAACCACAAAAGTCACACGTGGCTCTAAATAATCAAGATGTTCCGATACCTGCTTCAAATCAACCCTCTTCAGGAACTTTATACAATGGTTGGTGGGTTGAAACTCAACCAGGTGGAACAAGTCAATCTGGAAGTGTCGCCGGTTCTTCAATTTTACTCAATATAGGAAATATAGGAGTTCTTGCGACGCAAGGTGGTTCATTTTCATCAGCTGGGCCAGCAACTGGTCAGTATCAGACATCCGCAACAACATTTTTACAAAGTCAACTTACAGGTACAAACAAAGCATCTATCCAAGCATCACAAGGTGTTATTTTGTTTCAGGCAGCATCAGGTCCTTTCCAAGGTGTTGCTATTAATACAACTCAAATTAACTAACTTAAAACTTTCATTATTAAAAAACACAATGGAGGTGTATACCGAACCAGTAACCTTTTGTATAGTTCGAAATTTCTATACAAAAGATGAACTCGAACTTTTAGGGAAAGAACTTGAAAACCTCAAGCCACATTTTGGAGGTCCAGAAAAAACAGGAACTGCCCATGATGTTCTTGGAAATGTGAAAAAAGACAATATGGGGCTTTTTATTAATGATCATAATCACCCCATATGCAAGTTAAATAGAAAGGTTCTTCGTGCAGAATTTATTCATGACCTTGCGAAAGAAAATTGGTTTTTTTCATATATGAAACACTGTAATCAAGATAATACGCTAGTAAGTTACTATGAAGATTCTGGACACTACAAGACGCACACAGATTCGTCTATAGTGACTGCAATTTCTTATTACTGGAAAGAACCCAAGATGTTTACCGGTGGTGACATTTGTTTTGGAGATTTTGTAGTTCCAGTCACAAACAACTCTCTTTTGATATTTCCATCATGCACTGAACATCAAGTAACTTCATTGACAGGAAGTGGACGATATGCAATTACACAGTTTATAAGTAGAGCCGATGATCCACCCCGGCACATCTCCCCTGATCCTATTCGGCGTTTTACGAATATTTTAAGTATAAATGAGTTTAAAAAAGCAAAGAAAATTGTAGAAAATGGACGGTGGACTGCAAAAGGCTCATCTGGAAATCCTGATAGTCAAATTAAGTTTTTATACATGGACCTTATGGATCATGACTTTTTCTCAAAGGAACTTTTGAACAAAATTCGTCAACTTACAAACCATGAGTTTCAACTCGACAGAGTGTATGCAAATGGTCAATGGTTTGGACTTGATGGGTCGTGGCACCAGGATAACCCCGACCACCGTGCGTGGACATTTTTGATTTATTTGAATGAAATTGAAGAAAGTGACATTGACGAATATGGTGGATGTACAGAGTTCAGAGAGAATGATAATTGTGTAAAAGCTATTCAGCCTGTAAGTAATTCTGGTCTCTTGTTTATGAGTAACTTGTTTCATCGTGGAAAAGGCCCGTCACGGTTTCACTCCGATATGAGAATTACAATTGCGTGGAAACTTCGGGAAAAGAATAGTTGAAAACCGTAATGGGTACCTACTTGATGACATCAAGAAAAGGTATTTACCTTGATTTTACAAAAAAACTCTTGGATGGAAAATTTTTTGGTCTCACACACCGAGGCTCCACATGGTATGCTTTTGGAACTCATGCAAATGAAATAACAAACCCTTCTTTTAAAGGATATATACTTCAATTTGAACTTGACAGTGATGGGAACATGATAAACCAAAAAGAAATTGTGAATGGTCTTGATAACGGGGTCCATCAAATATGTATATGGAGAGATCATTTATATATACTCGAAACATACATTCAACAGATTACTGTTATTAATTTGGATGACCCGAATGAAAAAAGAATAATTTACCCTTTTGAAAGAGCAATTTCGGCGTGGTATCACACAAAAGGACACCAAGGAAGTTATGAAAATTACAAACACATGAATGCAATAACGGTTCAAGATGACAGATTTTATATTATGTGCCCTCACTTGAAAAATAAGATTGAACATGGAAAGGCGACTCAGGATAAGCACCCGTCACATATATTTATGTTTGGTCCCGATTGGAAAATTATAGACAAATTTGACACTGGTAGGTATTTTTGTCATGATCTAGTCATTATAGGTCACGAAATTTATTTTTCAGATGCTACAAATACAATTTGCAAGTTAAATATAGTCACACGTGAAGTTAATGAGATATGGACAATTGATCCAGTATCACCCGATTTGCGTAAAATTTGCAGAGGTCTTTCTATGGATGAACGTGCAAATATACGTGTAGGAACTCATGACTTTAAAGATGAAAACTTTGTTGTTGACCCCATTTCTAAAACTCAAATAGTAGTTGATGATACGCCATGTTGTATAAAACGAATAGACGGGTCAGATTTCAATGATGAAACAAGTAATCTTAAAAAACCATTTACTCTTTCATTACCGTCTCACACTTTTAATCAAACTACACGTATAATAATAAATGAACTTAAAAATGTACACAAGGAACAGAAACATGAAGGTTCTGTTTTTCCAGATATAAAGAAATTTTTAAATCCAAATTTATCATCTGGACAAGATTTACCAAATAACATTAATTCTTGTATCGTTTTACCAGGACTTTCAAAAAAGATTCCTTTACCTCATTATTTAGTCGAATCTGGGCCTTTCTTTCTTTATCCAAAGGGTCACATCATAAACTGGCACACAAATAAATGGAACCTTGAAGAAGATGAAGAAATACTTAAATATAGAATGTACACGGTAAGCACAACTGGAAACTCATATTTTCTATATAGTCATCCAAATTCTCATAAAATACATGCTATAAAAGACATAGACGGCACAAGTCTTGTATTCAAGTTAAACCCTGGTGGAAAAAACTTTTGGCACGCAGTCATCACAATGTCTGGAAGTAGACTTTCATATGGTGTGAAGTTTTCCAAAGAAAACCTTAAAACACTTGGTATTGAAAACATATGGAACGAAGAACCGGAAACATTTCGTCTCATCTTCAAACCAGAACAAAAGGAATTCTTAGGCCCACAAAGAATTTCTGAATTTTTAAATGAAAATGAAATAAACCAAATAAGAGTACGTTTACAAGACTTTGATTTAACATATGCAAATTTTGGAGGAGGAAAAAGGTCTGATAAAACAAGAAAAAGTAAGATTTTTTTCATTCCAAAAACTCACGAATTCTTCAACTTGTACAACAGTATATTCAAAGAAGTTGTAAAGTTTAATAAAGACTACTTTAAATTTCAACTTACAGAAATTTTAGGACACATTCAATACACGGAATATGACGAAAGTTATCAAGGACACTATGACTGGCATCTTGATATAGGAAGTGATGATAGTTCTTTAAGGAAAATATCTGTTGTCATTCAGTTAAGTGATCCGTCAGAATACGAGGGAGGTGAGCTTCAAGTCCAGAATGGACAAATTCCTTATAGAACATGTAATAAAGAAAAAGGAAGCATGATTATGTTTCCGAGTTTTCTACTTCACCGTGTTACACCGGTGACAAAGGGATGTCGTCGCACTCTCGTTTTATGGGTGTCAGGGCCCCCGTTTACTTAATTTCTAAAGTATAATTAGATGTCCGAGAGACTTATTTTTGCAGATTCAAGAAACAGAGACGTAACACTTTATCCATATGGAAATTCATACACATTACACCTGACCACACCGATAAAAAATGTTTCACGTGTCGATCTGGTCAGTCTTCGTGTTCCAAATACAATGTTTAATATACTTACCGGTTCAAATGTACTTATGTTACCCGGAGTATCAAATGTTTCAATTAATCCCGGGTTTTACTCTGCAGGAGGTATAGCAAGTACAATTACAGCCTCTGCAAATAACGCCTTTTCAATGTCATATCTTTCAAATGAAGGAAAGTTCATCTTGTCAAATACATCGCAATTTACATTTAAAGTAACTAATTTACAACTTTCAAACCTTATAGGCATCACAGATTCAACAACATTCAATTCATACTCTGCAACTTCACTTGATCCATGTTATAAGGGTCAACAAATCTTCAAGTCAAACACATTGATACACATGTCTGTAAATGAGTATATATTTCTAGACATAGATGAACTCAAGACGCCAAGTCACATTGATGCAAAACCAATTTCTGGAACATCTGGAACTATATCAGGTTCAAATATTAATAGGGCATTTGCACCTATAATGATGGATGTTCACTCTGGTTCAATGAAAATTTATGAAGAAAATGCAAATTATAGAATATCCGTATTTTATCCGGAGCCAATAAACAGCCTTCAGAGGCTTACTATTCGATGGTATGATACGAATGGAAACTTGATAAATTTTAGAGGTGTTGACAACCATGCATTTATACTCCGTGCACATCTTGATGAAAAACCCCCACTTCCACCCCTCCCTCCGTTGCAAGACGTTGAAATTAAAAGGATCGTGGAGGCAATGACAGTGTCGCCTCCACCACCCCCTGAAAAAAAGAAAGTTCCATGGGTGCTTATATTTTTCATTTTATTAGGTGCATTTATTGCCTGGAAGTTTTGGTTACAATCTAAGCCCGGGTCACTGCATACACAGGCTGGGCAGGTTCCTGGATCTTCACGTTGAAGGCCAAAGCCTTGATGGCGAGGTACACGACGATGGCCAGCAGGGTGGTGAACAGCGCACTCAGAATGTAGTACTGAGCACCGTTCTTGGACACCTGAACCACCTGAGAGATGATGAAGCGAACCACATCCATCCATGCAATGGCACTGGCAAAGGAGAAACCGGCCACCACGGAGTTCAGAGACTGAGACTCGAGCTGAAGAGCAACACTGGAAAGAAGACCGGCCATGTTTATTATTGTATACGAAAAAAAATATCATTCGGGTCCCAAGGTTGGGGCTCATCCTCATCTTCATATTCCTCTTCCTGGATTATGTAGGAGTACTTTACTGTTGGCTCAAGTTCCTCTTCAGTATCTTCCTCCATCTAATTATCTACCTGTTTGTCTATTGCGTTTTTCAACGCACGTTCTGCTGGAGTATCAGGCTCCCAGGTGTTCCATGTATCTGCACACTCGTTCATTTTATTCGCCATGTCATCGTCACCTGAGTATCGAGCCCACTGAAGTTCCTCGTCATCAACAGTTTCCCACGATCCATCCGAGTCGGTGTCTTCATCATCATATATTTCAGGAAACAAAGAACCCACCTGACGTCCAGTAACATTTCGGGCTGCATACATCATTCCCATGTGCATATCCTCAGCCATGACAGTGTCCCGTCCACACGCCTTGGCATAGTGAGCTGCAAGTACCGTTGCCGATTCCATAACCGGCTTGAAGATCTCAATGGAAGATTCTAGGATCCCCTCCTCCATTTTGAATTTTAAATCAAAATTGCTTTTAACTAATGAAAGTTGGAGAAGACCATGGTTGCACTTGAATTGCTTATGTACATAAAGTTGTAGTTTACTGCATATATACGTATGTACCGGTTTGCAGAGCTCGGGTTCAGTGTAAATTGGAAAATTTGGTTTTTAATCATGGACATGTTGACGGCTCCTGTAGGGTCATCGTATTGTTCAGGATCGAGACTGAAAGAATACATGTAAAATATACGACTCGGAAGACGGGTATGATACTCGAGAGGTTGGATAACCCGTAAGAAAATAGGAGACCCCACATCCTTTGACACTCGTTCAATTGTATTAAAATTAAGAACTAGTTGACTGAGTTGTTCATATGTTGTTCCGTTTGAGGTGTAAGTATTATTTGTCGTATAATCGTACCCAACAGCCGAGTCGTTCTGAAATACAAAAAAGAGTTCCTTGACTGGGTTTAAAAACTCACCGAGACACTGAATTTGTGTGACCCCCTGTGGTGCAAAAAATTCTTCTCGCTGAACCTGTTCTACAAGGTACGTTTGAGGTTTTGAACGTATATAATTTATTTCCTGTTCTGAAAGGTACGTGTACTCAGTGTCAAGGTAGGCATAAAATGAACTCGTATTGTTTACAGGTGGATACGTAAAAACAGTTGATGGATTCCACACAATTCGAAATGTAACATCTCCTTTGAAGGCACACAGAGGTAATCCCCGGCGAAACGTGTAAAAAGGAAGAGGAATTGTGTATCCAGAGTTTATTGGGACGGGTTGTGTGAGATATTTGCCTAAAAGGTTTTTTAGAGCACCTTGTTTTCCAGTAGGAATTGTCAAATCAAAAAACATTTCAAGATATTCTCCATAAATACGTTCAATGAGTTCTGATCCAATGTACAACTCGACGTACTGAATCATAAGAGTACCCACAGAATCAAGAACTTGAATTCCCGAACCAAAATCTGGTGGAAAAATTTTAAGGTATGCGTTTGTGATGAGATCTCCTGCACGTGGAATAACAAGAGCTCTTTCTGAACCAAAATTTACAGTGTTATTACCTGGAAATTGGTTACGGATAACACGTGACGCAAACAAGCTTTGCCCTTGAAATTTCTCCACAAAGTATGTCACTTCTGGGTCTGAACTCAAATAAATGTCTTCTTGACCAAGAAATGATAAACTGGCACGCCCGGCCATCTCTATTACACGGTAAGATTAATAATCATTCGAGTTAAACATAAGTCCGGCTATACCGTTCTTTATTGTTAAAACATTGTAACTTATTCCTATAACCCGAAACTGTTTTGTACTCTGGTACGCCGGAGTATTCAACTGCAAGTAAATATCACGTATACGACTAAAGTTTATTTGTCCAAAAGGTTTTGGAGAACTTGGTTCAGTTGTAAATGTATACATGTAGTAATTTCTTGTAGGATAGTTTGTGTAATGGTTAAAAGGTTCTATAGAGTTGAGGTACAGTGAGTCTGTAACGTCTGACGTAAAAGCTTCTGATGAGTTGAATGTCAGGGCGAGACTATTCAAGTTTGAATAGTTGTAAGGGTAAGGAGTTGCATTATCGAGCTGAACTATAAAAAAGAGTTCACGGACAGGATTTATAAAATTAAGCTTGAGAATACCTGACGTAAACTGTGCCGGAAGTTCATATATCTGATACTGACACTGCTGAATAAGATATTCTACTTTAGAGTTTTGAAACCAGTTAATTTCGGGTTGAGCAAGGTACACGTACTCTGTGATAATTGTAGCAGTCAAGGGACTAGTAATATTACGTGTACTAACTGCTGTCAAGTCTTGTAAATTTCTAAGCGTGACATGAACTTCGACATCTTGCCGGCCAAGGGCTGCAAGTGGAAGTGCTAAACCCGAGTTTTGATAAAAGTAAAACGGAAGGTTCACAAAATATGTTCGGCCAGGTGTATAAATTTGAGTTGCGGTATCGTACTTTCCTGTAAGCAATTTGAGACCAGGTTGGTTTTCATAAGGAACATACAGGTCGTTGTACAACTCTATAAACTCACCTGTAAGTGTTTGTATCGTTTGACCTCCAATTACAAGGTCTGCACGATTAATTAACCAAGTTCCAACAGAATCGTAGTAATTGTAACTCACAGTCGGAATAACATTTGATGCAACCGGGTACACACTTATGTACGTATTTGAATACACATTTGTTGTAGAACCTTTTTGATCAGTCACGATAGTAACAGGAACATCGGTTGCCGTTTGTGTTACACGGTAAGGAACAGTCATTGTAATTTGTGGAAAGAGTCCAACAACATCTAGCGTGTATTTTGTAGAGCCAAAAGATACACTTAGAACATTTTCAGATGTTGAAATAACTGCAGTAATCATATACGTTGCAATGTTTGAAAATTGAAGATTTCCTGTAGCCGGATTAATAGAGATAATTCTAGAATTTGTTCCAGAAGGTGTACTGAAATTTGTGTTAAAATTCAAGGGAGTATTTGGGCCACATGCTTGAACTTGAGTAGAAGGTTGAAATAAAATTCCGTTATTTGAAAGGACAGTATCATACCCAGAGTAACTTTGTGCACTCACTTGTGTAACAACATAATATGAGGTGTTAAGTATACTCGTAGCTACATTTGAGTACACATTTGTATAGTATTTTTGATTCGTACTTGTGACAACTATAGGCATTGAAAATGCAAAAGTTGGATCACGACCAACAGTTGAAAGAACAGAGTACGAGTAATCAACTACACTCGAAGCACCTGAAGTGTGCCACACGAGAACATTTGACACATATGCCGGTCCAGACGTTTGATCAAGGTACACAACCCCTGAAATTAACCAAGTTCCCGTTGAACCAAATGTAAATGAAGAATCTATTCCAAGAGTAACTGTTGTATTTTGAGGAGTTTGTATGTTTCCATAAAATGGAACAATTGTTGTTGTTGTGGCTGAAAGTGCGATGTTACTTTTAAACATGTACAAATCATCGACAGGTGTTACGGTTAAATATGAATCAGGTGTAAATTGTGTTACGGCTGATGTAACTGTTGCATAGACATAGTACGTATTTGCAGTATTTGTTACATTAAGAGGCATCAAGAAAGGCATGGATGGGTCGGGTGATACACGAGCATCACAACTGTATGCAAATTGAGGAACTATAGGCACTGGTGCAATTGCTTCCTGCGTGTCTGAACCATATGAAAGGTTAAGAATAGAACCAGTTCCAAGTGAAAAACCTGCACGTATCATGTAAAAACCTAAATTAGTAAACTTCAAACGTCCGTTTGTAGTTACTGCATATGTCGATACAGTATCTTGATTTGACCATTTGTAAAAATTAACAAATTGTTGTGCTGTACCAGAAATTGAATACGTTTGACCAGGTACAAGTGCCAAAAAAAGACTTGTACGTGTATTTACTGATGGTAAACCTGTACTTCGAATCCAACCAGCCTGTTCAAGTGTAAAGTCAGAAGTTTTTGCTACATATGAGGTATAATTTGCAGTTAAATTTGAAGGTGCTACATTTGGCGTCAAGTTTGATGATGAAGAAACTGAAAGATTGTAAACTAAGTTTGATGAATTTACAGGTGAAACTGCACCGAGCTTGGGATCAAGACCCCAGAAAATACCATTCGAACCGTCAACTTCTAAGGTTGCGCAGTTTGAAAAAACAAATTGATTTGTTGCATTTGAGTAACTAAAGTATTGTTGTAGTTGTGTACTTATCCATGAAGACTGATTATATGTAGAATAGTATGTTAAACCTTGTACTGGCAGTGCATAATATCTTCCGTTGATGAGAATATGTGGATCATTTGTGACACTTGCAGGTGTAGGCCATGCCCAGAAGGTTCCTGGATCGAATAAAGGTGGTAAATTCACCTTGAGTGTAAGTGCTCTTACAAGATCTCCTTTAAACGGAATTTTACATATATTTTCTTGTCCGTACACAACTTGCTGGTTCTCAAAGGGAATGTCGTAGGCTTCAAGCACAAAGGGTGTGTGACGTTTGTAAACACCGGAAAAATAGGTTACTTGTGGTGAACCTGTAAGGTACGCATCCTGTTGTCCGATTGCAGCCAACTGGATATACCCAGCCGACATTCTACTACATCCGAAGATCTTATTTTAGAAACTGCGCCTCAGTCTGTTTTCATTTTTAACATACTATCATAGGATGAGCCAACTTCAGCTTCGGAAGTTTGACCCGAGTAAAGTTGCTGATGACAAGGTGTGTGTATTCATAGGAAAACGTGGAACTGGAAAATCAACTCTTGTGACGGACATTTTGTGGCACAAGAGACATATACCTGCTGGAATAGCCATGTCTGGAACTGAAGACGGAAATGGACACTACAAGCAATTCATACCTGATATATTCGTTTATGGAGATTACAACCGTGAAGGTATAGAGAAACTCTTAGAAAGACAAAGACGCCTCGTGCGCCAACTCGGAAAGGACAGAGCTCCTTCAGTTTTCTTGCTCATGGATGACTGCATGTACGATCGCTCATTTATGAGAGATGACTGTATGCGCCAGTTGTTTATGAACGGCCGACACTGGAACATATTCTTTATGCTCACGACCCAGTACTGTATGGACATGTTACCCTACGTCAGAACAAATATAGACTATGTCTTTGTTCTCCGAGACAATGTGAGGCAAAACCGTGAAAACCTGTACAAGGCTTTTTTTGGAGTATTTCCAACCTTTGATCAGTTTTGTCAGGTAATGGATGCTTGTACTGAAAACTACGAATGTTTAGTGCTTGACAATACAAGCAAGTCGAATAAGATTTCAGACTGTGTGTTTTGGTACAAGGCGCCTATTCGAAAAAACTTTCGAGTCGGTTCAGCTTCGTTTTGGCAGTACCATCAGCGTCACTACAACCCACGAGCTTCAAACCCAGTACATGAACCGAAAAGACGAGGTGAAACAGTTACTGTGAAAAAAATGAAATAACATTTTCACACTATGTTTTAAATGGTCATGACCTATGATCCAAATGTAGACACAATTATTTCACCAATTGAAACGAATTTAAATGAAGAGCTTGCTCAGGCGGCGCTCCAGAGGCAACAAATGGGACCAGAGCAGACATCTGTTCCATCAGGTCTTGTTGATAACAAAAAAGGATTACCCACCGGACTTTTAAGGATGCCTTTAAATCCACCTGAAAAAAAGGTTGAGGAATCTCAAATGGCAGATTTCGCAACCCCTATTGAGGATGTCATGCCCGGTCCAGGGCAGATGATGCAAGATGAGGTAATGGGTTCTCCATACCAGCAAGTTTCTCAGCAACATGCGAAAAAGACATCCGGTGGCGAGGGTGATGAGCACCAGCGTTCACGGAGCAAGAACCCCCTCGGACTCAAAGATGAACAGTATCAGGCTGTCCTTGCCGGTGTTGCCGCCGTCATTGCCTTTTCCAAGCCCGTCCAGGGAAAACTGGGGGAGATGGTGCCAAAGTTTTATGGCTCAGGAGGCGAGGTGTCTCTGACAGGTCTGGCCGTCACTGCACTCATTGCCGCACTCGTGTTTTATTTCGCAAAAAAGTACTTGGTTGACCACTAATCTTTTACAGTGTCACCACAATAACTTCGAACACCTGTATCCGTGTAAACACCCGCCCGAACAGCCACAGCTCGTAGCTTGTCAAAATGGTCCCAAAAGTTCTTTGTATGGTCGTACTCAGGCACAGACATGTGTGCCAACTCATGCAGTAAAACATACATTGCTGAATTTACATCGTTTCCATCCAAACAGATGTAAATTTCGTACCCTTTATTCACATTTGAACCAATTGGTCCTTTATCTTTGTTCCAGTTTATCATACCGGTGATGATGGCTGGTTTACATACTGGAGACCACAATGGATCTCTCGTCTGCTTCAAGTAATCCAGGAGTATCCAATACCTGTATTTGAGCTGAGTAAGCATGTCTGGTTCTTTATTTTGGGCGACGAGGTAGACGAGGACAACAAAAAGTACTATGAAAATAGGTACCATCTACTATTACATTACATTTTCTTAAAGATGAACTTTGAATACAAGTCTGTAATTTTTCCGGTGTTCTGCAAAACCATCTTGTCCCACTTGAGCATGTAAATACCCACATTCTTCAGTTCTTTTATAAATAGGTCATAGTCCAAAAGTGGTTCAGCCTTTGGGCCATCTGCGTAAAAAGGCCCGTCACTGAGTTTGACGACGAGTTTCTCCCCGACAATGTCAAACGAGTTACCCAAGTCGTCTTCGTAGTGACCTTGCTTGTCCGCAATCATGGATGCTCTATAAGGGTCTGGAACTATACCAATCAAGAGACCTCCGGGCTTGAGTGCACAGTTGATGGCCCGAATAGAGTTTTGAAAGTCATCCATGATGTAGTGAAGTGAAAAGTTGTAGCAAACAACATCAAACGGTCCAGCAAAAGCTGCTTGAACAATAGTCCCTTTTCCAAGGAAATGAACTCCAAAGTTTATGCTCTTGGCACGTTGCTCCGCCTCTACGAGGGAGGCTTCATCCGGGTCTATAGCACACACTGTAGCTCCAACAGACTTCCACTTGTGCCAGTCACCTCCACGACCGCACCCACAGTCAAGGACAAGCATTCCTGGTTTCACCCATTCCTGGATGAGATCTCGCTTACAGGCGTTGTGAAGCCTACGAAGTGCCTCCATGTTTGATTGAACACATAGAAACCTTAACCCTTGTGAATACACGAATTTTGCGTTTGGTAACTTAAAAAATAAATAACTTTTCACTATAAATGGGTACTCTTGAGCAAGACTATTTGACGGTTCCAGGTCAGTACTTTGCATGTGTTTCATTTGTTGGTCCAGATCTTCCACAAAAGAATGAGAAGCTTGGTCTCAAGATTCGTGGATGTTTTGCAACTCGTGAGGAGGCTGCAAACCACGCCAAGCGTCTGCAAAAGGAGGATGCCCTTGTAGACATTTACGTGGTTGACATGTACAAGTGGCTTTTGGTTCCTCCCGAGCGTGAGAAGATTGAGGATGTGCACTACCAGAATGAGAAGCTCGAGGAGATTATGACCAAGTACCGCCAGAGCCAGTCGGCCGCAGCTGCCATGTTTGAGAAGCGCAAGCGTGATATGATGGCCCAGCCTCAGCCCGGTGAGTTCCCATATATTGATCCATCGGATGAGAACTCAAAGTACTACACAAAGCCAGACGTTCCACCCATCCCCCACCCCGCAGATATTGTCGAGGAGCTGCGCAAAGAGTATCCAGACAAGACGCTTGCAGAGCTCGTGAAGATGGCTGATGAAAAGGTGAACCAAATTATCGAGGAGCGCCGCAAGCCCGCCGTGGAGATGACAATTGAGGAAGGGGATGAAAGCAAGGCGGAGGATGATGACGTCCCCACACCCGCCGCTTAATTTCGCTGCAAATAATAGAAAATGTTTTTTAAAGTTCTTGCTTTGGTCATTGTGGGTTTTCTTTTGTACATGGCGTACTTGAGGTTTCCCCAAGCACCGGCAAGAATATCTCAACCTGTTGCTGCTTACGACAATCAGTTTGAGGTATTCAGGGATATGGAACCAGCGGATCAAACACGTGAAAATCCGTGGTTAGGGTTTTTGCAGGAGGATGTTCGCAAAAATAGAACTGGTCCAATTGGAAGTTTTACAGGGTACGAAGACCCTTCACCAAATGCTCCTCTGTATTCGGTTCAGTGATCTGCCTTTACTTTGCTTGAAAAACAATTGGACGCATGTTTGCTAAAAGATAACCAATAACTATACCTAAAAGAATAAGAGCAACCTGATTGTCTCGTAGACTATCAAATGGGTTCTTTTTTTCTGGCGCACGTTCTGTAAACAAAGGTTCAAATCTCCGTGGAGAGTCCATATGCGAAGGCCATTCATTTTCGGGTGGAGGGGGCTGGACGCTTCTTGACGGGGTTTCGCTTTGTTGTTTTAGAAACGGGAGATTCTCCATTATCCTCATCATCACTCTCGCTTTTATCTGAAACAACAAATCCGTCTAAATTTCCATTTTCATCTGCATCAGATTCATCTGTTTCCTCATCATCTGTGTCCGTCTCGATATCTTCCGAGTCACCACCATCGGGATTCTCAGTATCATAGTCATCCTCATCATAGTCATCTTCAACTTTCTCGATAGGCTCATAACGTACAGGAGGCTTTGACACACGACCTGAGCGGGTCACAGAACTGTTTTCAGCAACGGCAGCGGCATTGGCAAGGATGTCTAGGGAGGAAAAGACAGTCTCTACGGGACTGGGGCTCGCTGCGTGATTCTGCCGAGCAGAATCACTGCCCATGGCTCTTGACCGCCCCCGGGTCATCGACATTTGTTACATAATCATCGTACGTATTGTTTAAGTACTTTGGAAAGAAGTAAACTCCATTTTTATTTGCATTTTCATTTAGTATAAATTCGCCTTCAAGTCCTAAGTTTGTGGCGATAAGGTTCAGCTCTTCCTGGTACTGTGCGTCGTCTGGTCTCCTGGTACCGAGTGCAAGCTCCCGAATACTTTCAATGGCAACGTAGAGTGACTCGGCTGCAGAGTCAATGCGTGTCGAAGCCAACCGTTCGAACTCGTGGAGATGATCCGAAAATCTCTGCCAGCTGACTGGGTCCAGGCCCGAGTATGGATGGACCATTGTTTCGTATTTCCTGAATCTGCTCTTTGGACCCATTTGGAAGAAAATCCATAATAAGGCTAACAGAAGGACTACCCACAACAGCAACATCGTTGAGTTGTTCTACTATTGACGGAGGAAGAATATGTTCCCGACCATGAAACTCATGACACTCTTCATCAAAACACCTCTGAGATATACGGCCTGAGTGTACAGAAAACCAAACATGGTTTGACTTGTGTTCACGTTTTACATTTTCACAGTACTTGGAATCCGTCTGGACGTACCATCCATCATGCTCATGTCTCTGTATTCTCTTGACGTGTGTATCCATCTGCCCAATCATATACTTTTGGATAAACTCTTCTAGACCATTGACTTCTAGAACCTTTCCTTGGTCCTCCTTGGGCTCCTCACTGGTCCTGATGGAAAAGAGTTCAAGTATCTCAACACTTGGAAGCTTTGAAAACTCACGGGTACTTCCGAGCTGACGCCAGGGAATATAAGGATCTCCAGTTGGTTTCTTATGTGACCATAACATCCTGAGCCCTGATCCTCCATAGACTGAGGCGTCTATAATCTTGTCCCAAGGTCCATCCCCTAGAGCTTGAATCAATTTTGATCTTAAATTAATTGCCTGTGTACGATCAACGATTAATCTTGGCCAATGGACATGAACACCTGACTTGATCAAAGAGTCAGCAACTGCCCGTGGTCTTGCCCGAGCAATCAAACATTCTGATACAGTGTCACCTCCTATAACATCATGAATTATAGCACAAAATTGGATAAGATCTTCATCACTCAATTTTTCAGGGGCTTTATAATCCAAGTCTATGAAAAACTTGAAACGATCAGTCTTTTGTTCAACCACAAACAATTTTGATCCAAAATTGATTGCTTGAACATAAGCCTGGTGAAATTCCAGTATTTCTTCTGGGGGAACTAAAAGAACACCACCATCCATGAGAATATGAGTACCACTCCCTCTCGGAACCTTCCATTTATTAATCATTAAGTAAGTAACTGAGTTCAACTCTAACTGTCTTCATCATCTGAATCCATGGTCAAAAATGCCCAAAAAGATTTAGGTTTCTTCACCTTTTCTTTTTCCTTGACCTCTTTTATTTTATTTTCAATTTCTTCAAGTTCAGACTCTGCTTTTTCAATTTCATAATGAAGTTTACGTACAGTCATGACATTCGCAAGCTGCTGAGGGTCCGTTGTCGTATCCCCACACAGCTTGAGAAGGCGAGATGCCAACTCAACTTTTGTTACAGTCATCTTTAGTATATTAACGCAAATTAAACGGTGTCTTGTTTTCGCATTTTATTGCCTGATAAAACTCTGGATTTTTCAAAACGTTCTGTCGTATCATTGGCCACAAGTTTGTCATGTTAGAAATTTCACTCAGATTTTCAAACCTACACTGATCGTTTTCATCGTAATTTTTGCGAAAGGGAACTTGGTTTCCTTCCATTTTTTCCTTTTCTTCATCGAAGCGTTTTACAATATGTTTGTGTTCAGGTACAGTCATTGGAAGGTCAAAGACATATACATGATAATAGTTTATAACATCGACCCCGTCCTCAATGTCTCGAGGCTCAGGTGTGTTAGTGATAAATTTAAAATAGGCATAGGAGCCCCTTTTTAAATTGATCGTCCCACGTGTTTCTTCTTCGAGTTCTCGAAGTGCACATCGAAGTGGATTGAAAACTTCACGGCGGCGACAGCCACCAGTTACAAAAGTCCACTCTTTGTAGCGTTTATCATGAACTACAAGAAAATACGGGACGTCATTCACGTATGATACCGGTATCGCTATCGCCTTGTGCCTTTCTCTGGGCATTGTCCTCTACTGATATATCCTGAGTAAAAAATTTGTTCAGGTTTCCCGTACGTGGATTATATGTAACCAAAAATACGATACAAAGAATTGCGGCCCAGAAGAGCCAGTGCATGTTTAAATTTGAGTTAGATAAAACTCAGGACTTAGTTGGCGTACAGCAATGAGCCAAGACCGTTCTGAATGCGGAAGATGTTGTAGTTGACGGCGTACAGGTAGTTCACTGGGTACTTGATACCGGTGTTGGCGAGGCCGAGCACACCGTTTGGAAGGTTGGATGGTACGACCAGACGGAAGTTGTCCAGACGAGAAAAGTTCAGTGTACCAGTTGGCTGCATCTTGGTTGTGTCCAAGCAGTAAGAAATGATGGCAACATTTGCAACTGAGTTATTGTGGGTGTAGCCGAATGGAGTGTTGTAGTACTGGGGCACATCGACCCAGTGGACCATGTGGCGAGAGTCGCCCACATCCACACCGTTCACCTGTGTCTTGAGCTGATAGTTGGCGGCGGTGACAGAGCCGGCACCGTTTGCGTAAATCTGGGTGTAGCTCACGGAGGGGAAGGCCAGGAACTTGACTGGCTGAGCCAGTGCCAACTCCTGCACTGGGTTGGTACCCATGACAACACGCTGCACCTGAGTGATGAGCAGGTCCTGCTTCTCCTTGGCGAACCAGTCACGCTCGCTCTGGTCAAGATACACAAAGTTAGACCATGCAATATACTGAAGAGCCGAGTATGGAGTTGTTGTCACGGCTGTGCCTGTAAAGAAAGAGATGATGGTACCGGCAGGAACAGGGGCCACCACCTGGGATGGAATAGTCACTGTCAAGGTTGTACTTGTCACGTTTGACACGTAAACCGGGCCGTTGAATGGAAGACCGGCCACATACTGGCCAATTTGGATTGGGCCAGTTCCCAGTGGGCTTGCAATGTTACTTAGAACCAAAGTGTTTGAAGTCACGGAAGCAGTTCCGGCAGCTCCGGCAAGTGAGACGATGGCGCTCGCCACTGGAGCATATGCGTTCAGGGAACCGCCGCTGCTCTGGAACAGGCTTGTTATGTTTCCAGCTGCAATATTTGCAAAGGAGACCACAACGTTAGAGAAACCAGTCAGAGTGCCTGTAGATGCGTTGGAGAATGACTGAACAACTGCCACGTTGGTCTGCAGGTTAGATGTTGCGGATGTGAGGAGCATACCTGGGAACAGGGGACCGGTGGACTGGGTAAACACCAGGTTGGCAGTGTTGGCGAATGTTGTCTGGCTTGAAAACACGTTGGCCAGAGTGTTTGGCTGAGCTGGAAGCACGGGGGTTGTGGTTGGACCAATGCTGATGTTCTGAGCCAGGTATGGAGACCATGTGATGCGTATTTCAACATCGTGGAACTGGAGACCAATCAAAGGCAGTGCCAGGCACCACTCCTTGCAGAAGAAAAACTTGAAAGGGAAAAAGCTGTTTGTCTGGTTAGTCAAACCAGATGGATTCAGGTTGAGGTACCGCTCTGAAAAGTTGCGAGCGCCCACAATTGGCTCAATGTCGGTCAGGTACTCAAAGTCGTGAGTGTCAACAATCTGACCACCAATGTACAGCTCCACCTTGTCAATAACCTTTGACCAGTCAAGACCCACAATGCCTGCACCGTTGCTGTCACGGGCAGTCAGGTACACGTAGCTCAACAGGTCACCCTTCTTCTCGAAACGAATAGTGGAAATACCACCAGCAATGGGAGCACCCTGAATCACCTGACGCTCCACCGAGTTTGCGTAGTGAGTATAACGCTTGTAGTTTGACCGGTAGAAAGAAACCTCGGGCTTGCCGGTCAGCCAAGCGTCCTGGGGTCCTACAGCGACAAGCTGAACGACACCGCCACTCATTTTACAATGAACTCACATTTTTTATTGACATCTTAATTCACCGCAATAAAAGGCCGAGTTTCCATTCCTGGATCAGCCTGTTTGGGAGCTGCAAGTGAGTACGCCAATGGGTTTTTGTCAAGCTGCTGAATAGCAATGTCCAAGAATCCATTTGAAGCACGTGGATTTGCGTTTGGTTTGTGCTCGTTGAGTGGGTCGTCGTATTGAGGAGCAAGGTAGCTTCGTCCTTGGTTTGAACCAGTGATTCCCATGGGTGGAAGAGGTAAGATGCGTGCCTCGGGGCGAAGCTGTGTCGCTGAACCCACTTGGTTTACTGGATCGTTGCGAACGTTCATACAAGCAGCATTGGCTGCACGATCTGGCTTGGAACGGTCTCCACTTGACCGTGTGAGTGTTGTGTCTGTGTATGTGGCTGTTCCAACTGCATAAGGCTGTTCCACAAAGTACTTGGCGGGACCCTCTGAGAGGGTATCTGTGCGTAAACCAGTCTCCTGACGACGAGTTGTCTTGCGAGTTCTCAGGAAATCAGGACGGCCTTCAGCTCCAACCAGGGCTCCCTGTGCACCACCACCGCCATATGCACCGGGATCACGGTGCGCCGTCTTTGTTTGTGCGGCATTGTGTGTAATGTCGCCAATGTAAGCAGCACCACCATTCTTCACCACTGGGTTGGGTGGTCCTGGTCTTCCTTCCAAAGTTGTCAACTTTTCTTCGTTAATGTTATTTGGCAACACACGGAAGTAGTCGTGGAAGCCACCGGCTGCACGTACGTTGGGCCCAACACCGAGACCTGGGCCAACTGTGTTGGGGTGCTCCAAAGGACTGAGGTTGTTCATCTTATTCGTCACGTACTGACGGTTATACAAATCGTATACGGGCTGGCCGTATGGAAAACGGCTATTTGTCTGGGTCACGTCCTGGAGGTTTGCAACCGCCTCCTTGGGGCGAAGACGCCAGTCACCTATGCGACGACCGAGGTCTGGGGTCGTGTTCAAAACATCTGTAAAGTCCCTTGCATGATCTCTGTTGTTTGACATCAAATCAACGTCACGGCGGGTAATGGGTCGAGTGGTTACTGGTTTACGAGACTTTGGCGGACTATCACTACGTCCGTCTGCAAGTGTTTTGCCAGCAAACACCAGACCAACAACGGCTGCTATAGCCAATGGGTCCATTTATTACTATCTAACGAGAATATGTTTTCAGTTTCTTGTTGTAGCGTTGGTCAAAACGCTCATTCTGTATATCACTCCATGTACTGATAGGGTTCCACTGAAGCACACGAAGTGGTAAATTTACATATGTGTTGGGAAAGTCATAAGGCTTTTCTGACCATCCCTTTTTCCATGCTGAAGTTGTCTGCTCACGGAGAGAGCTTTCAACATCAGTTTTATCTGCTAAAACAACTTGAGCGGGGCCATACCAAACCTTCTTTTGAAGAACGTTTGGACTGAAGTCCAGGGTCGGCATATTACTATTTCTATATATTTTATTTGATCACCGTCAATTTCCTGCACGCATTTGAGGTCTTTCTGGGAAGGCGGAGTAGAACCTATCGGGGTCACATGAAGCACCACCTTGGTCGTGACATTTGGGTGCAAATGGTTTGCCAAATGCACCGTATGCAAAGGCAGCCTGGTCATTTGGAATGGTTGATGCTGGAACTGTGTAAAAGTTGCGTTCTGCATCACGAATACGCTCAAATGGATGAATTTGACTCCAGGCTTGCTGAACTTCACGACGCATGCTTGGATACCACGCAGCTGCTGGCCGGTCTGGGTTGTCCACGTAGTCGCTCAATAAAACATTTCCCATAGGGTTATCGAGAGTGGGGAGGGTGACATCTGGTCGTAGTGGCCCGGATGTACGTCCGTCTGTCATTTTCTTCCCATCGGAAATCATGTTCATTGTAAACATATAGTACAGAATGGCAAGGGCTAAAACACCGAGTGCAAAGATACGAGGGTCTCTGTTGATAAAAAAGATGAGCACTGATGCGTAAATAATAAAACGTGTTGTTGCCTCAACACGCTCTTTTGCGGACTGTGTCGCAGTTGGCCAAAAACTCAAGAGTTCACTTGGTTCAAAAATCTCTTTGACAATGTCCATCCTGTATTTTATCGAGATTTATTTCCTGCTGATGGAAGTCCTGGTAGACTTCCTCCGGCCAACAACTTGCTCATCATGCTTTGAGCTGCAGACATGATAGCCTCTTCATTCAACTCACCGCCATTATCTTTTAAACTTTTTGCACAATTTTCAGCTTCGCTTTCGATAACGCTCATGAAACTGGGTGGAATCATCTGAAGGGTCACCCCAAAACCATAGAGAGAACTGATGTACTGCCAGATAGCCTGACGGGTCGCATCAGACACGTCATCTTTGGTCCACAGCTCGTGCAAATTGAGACTTGCGGCAAACTCGTTATCCTCACAGAAAAACTTGGGGTCTTTTTCCATAATTTGCTGGGCCCATGGAGACAGCTTGTTCATCACTTTTTTATAAGTACGCTCATCCTTGTACTTTTTGATGGCGGCTGCAATCTTCGGCTCCTCTGGGAACGTCTGGGAAAGTTCACTGAGGAACTGAGAGTACATCTCGTTAAATGCGGAATATGAGGTCATTATTCTATAAATACACAAAAACTTTATTTAGGTCGAGAGCACAGCTCTCATCATCCACATGTTTAAAAGAAGAGATACTAAAGTCGAGGTCTTACAGACCTCGCTTTAGGCTTAAAAAGGTTCCTTTGAAATTGAGCCATGTGATCCCTGGCCTTGACTTACAATGAAATACACGAGGAGACCAACAAGAAAAGCTGGTTTGAAATATTCTGAATTTTTAACATTTTCTTCATTATTCATTTTTGAACGTATGAAGATGTATCCCATGGTGACAACTGCGGCGATAAGTGCAGCACTGGTTGGTTCTTGAAAGTACTGTTCCATTAGTATTTATGCAGGAATTTTCTTAATGTCTTCTGGTGCACCACCTTCCGGTGCATCATCAAATAAATTTTCATTTTGCTGAGGTGGTGCTGGTGTGCTCCCTGGAACTTCTGGTGGAGTCAGTGTGTTTGTAGTTGTCACCACCTGACTTCCCCCGGGTGTCTGCCCATTCATTTCCATGTTATTTGTTGGCAAATCAAGGTCTTCTTGGGCAGGAAGTTCAGGAACTTGATCCTCCTCCTCTTCCTCTTCATCAAAATTCATACCTTGGCCAGCTTCTGGGAGTACAAGATACGTGTCTAGAATTTCCGCCAAAGGAACGAGCTGTTCAATTGTGTCACAAATGTGTACATTAAAACGTTTATTGAGTTCCTTTTTGCGGTGCTCGTCTGAGTGGTTTTTGTTTACAATAATGTCAGGATCCTCATAAATGTCCTTTGCACAACCCTCATAGCATCTCTGAACAAAGACGTCATTTGCAGGTAACTTGATTGAAATTTTCTTTGACTTTTTGTCAGTTCGGATAGCACTGAGTATCTTGACGTGAATGACAAAGACAGCCGCCAAAAGTTTTGGAAACATTGGGTTGGACTTTACGATGGCTTCTGTATTTTTAAGAGATATCGAGGAGTTCCACGTCTTGACGTCACGAAGGAGTTGTTGAAACACCTGAATAGTATTCTTCCCCTTCGCCTCTTTTTGTGCTTCAAGCCAAATTTCCCAAAATGCTTCAATCATTGTAGGAATCATTGAATCGCACAATTTCTTTGTGAAACGGCGTTCAGATTCGTGAATAATATCCATTTATTACATAGAACTATTTTTTACGGATTCGATTTGCCGCCTTTTTTAAATTTACAAGACTTGGCATTTCAATCTCTTCAATCTCTTCTGGAAGCATTTCAGAAACGGGAAGTTGTTTCCAACGAATTCTTATATCGACAGGTCCCATTAAATCAACTATGTATCCGAGACGTTGGAGCTGACGACACATGTACTGTACTGTTGTTGCGAGATCATATTTTGGAAACCCTACGAGAAACACAGGAACATTAACTATACAATCCTTTTTTCCAAGCTGGACTGATGTAAGAATTTTACGGGAAAATTGCTCGAGAAGAGCTTTGTAGTACTCTTTTCGGACACTTTTGCGTGTGTGCTCCATTTTTGCAATGTCTTTTGCAGACACTGGCATCTAATTTTGAATTAGAATTAGGATCTGGTTCCAAGGCGCATGTCTGTGACGACTGGAGTTTCAGGACGGGTGGACATGACGGCTTTCAGCTGATCATCCGTGCTCTTGGTGACATCCTCATATGGTTTGTACACGTCAGACTTGTAACTGATGTCTTGCTGGGGCTGTACAGAGTCGGTCATGTTGACAACTTCAACTGAACCATCAGGGCTCACCTTAGCTTTGACATCATATTGATTACCCAAAAAGTACTTTGTATTGAAGAACATGAAACGGGTATTGTAGGTTCCATCAGCCTGTGGAGTAATGAATAGAGTTTCAATAGGATACTCGTCTGGCTTCAGGGATTGAACTTTTTCAAGGATTGCCTGGATGACATCAGCGGGAACTGGAGCATTGTCAGTAGATACGGGTGCGGTGTAGGTCACACGATTGTTCCACACCAGAAAGAGCACTATGACTATGAGTAGCAGGATCACAATATCCTTCATTATTACTAAGCTGCGAAAATCTTCTGATGTAAAAAAGTAATATAATTCAAATGGCCTTGCTGGTCTACTCAGACAAATGCAAGTACTCTCTCCATATTCTTGAATTTATTAAACAAAACCCTTCATTGAATGAAATTATTCGATATCACAACGTAACAACAGATGGCCGACCTCACCAAAAGATTACCATGGTGCCAACCCTTGTAACAAACGAAGGTGTGATGAAAATAGGTGGGGACATTCGTCCGTGGCTTGAAAGTATGGTTCCGTGTGACTTTGGAGCATGGGACCCTTGTCCATACGTGTCAAATATTGATGGAACTGAGGAACCGACCCTCTTTGAGTTTGAAAATTACGGAATTCAACTTCAACCTGAAATTACTCCAGAAATTGAAGCAAAAATAAGTATGAGTGTAACTGATGCCATGTCATCTATGCGATCAAACGCAACTTAGAGAATACCTTTCTTTAAAAAATAATGCATCTAAAAACTGTTCAGGCGTCTGCAATAAAGTCTGTTTTTGAGGTTCTCAAAGATATCATCAATGATGTGAATGTTTATTTTACAGAACAGGGTGTTCACATCTTGACCTTGGACACTGCACGTGTGACTCTTGTTCATATGATGCTTCATGCTGAAAACTTTGAAGAGTACAGCTGCTCCACAGACATTATCGCCGGACTGAACATGTCGAACGTATACAAGCTTCTCAAGTCTGTCACGAGCCAGGACACACTCACCATGACCATCGAAGGCCGAGACTTTATGGATATGGTTATTGAAAATCCCGTCAAAAAGACGTTTACAACATTTCGTTTGAAGCTTCTTGACATTAACGAGGATGCCCTTGACCTCCCAGACATTCAAATGGATCTCATCACAACTTTGCCATCGGTTGATTTCCAAAAGTACTCAAGAGATATGGGTAACCTTTCAAATGAGATTAACATCTTCAGGGAGGGGAACATCCTTGAACTCAGTTGCTTGGGTGACTTTGCCAACCAAGAGACACGGATAGAGTGTATTGAAACTGCAAAGCGTCGTACAGGTGGTGTGTTTAGTCTCAAGTACATTAACCTTTTTACCAAGGCGACAAATATGTGCTCAAGTATTCAAATCATGCAAGATTCTGAAAATGACAGCATGCCAATCGTGTTCAGATATACAATTGCAAATCTCGGAGATTTGAAATTTTACTTGGCACCAAAAGTTGAATAAATAAGAAATAGTTGTTTATACCAAGAATGGAAGCAAGGTACGATGAGCGAATACGAAATTGTAAAACGCAAGATGAGCTTGCCGAATATCTTCTTTCGTGTGTTCCGATCCTTCGGGAATACACGGAAGTAAACACCCCGCAGTACACAACATCAAAGGTTGCAAATTTAAGTATATCATCTAAAAAAGGTGTCCAAAGAAATGACATTTATAAAAGGTACCTTAAAGAAGTTGAAGAGGAAAATGGCGATGTAAGACGTGTAGAGGATGAATTTGCACCGTGTAAAAACTGCGGAAGTGTTTATACAAAAATTCATGACGAGCAACAAAGTGATCTTATATGCACACAATGTGGGTACACAGAGTACTTTTTGTCAGAGGAACTTGGGTTCAAGGATGAACAAGAGATTGAAAAGAACATTGTGTATTCGTACAAGCGTGAAAATCACTTTAATGAATGGATATCTCAATTTCAGGCTAAAGAGTCAACGAGTGTTCCCGAGGAGGTTATTGGTCAGCTTCGAACAGAGTTTCGAAAAATGAAGATTAAAAGTCTCGATGAAATTACTCATGAAAAGGTGCGTACTTTGTTAAAGAAACTAGACAAGAACAAGTACTATGAGCACGCTCCTTATATAGCGACTATACTTGGTGGGGTCACTCCTCCAACGATGCCCCAAGAACTTGAAGCCAGGCTTCGGCTCATGTTCCACAAAATACAGGCACCCTTCGAGAAGCACAAACCATCTCAACGTAAAAACTTTTTGAGCTACTCGTACGTTTTATACAAAATGTGTGAACTCCTCGACGAGGATAAATACCTTCAATGTTTTCCTTTGCTCAAGTCTAAAGAAAAATTGTACATTCAGGATCAAATTTGGAAGAAAATATGTGAAGAGCTCGAATGGGAATTTATTCGCACCATATAATATATGGAAAATAATAACAGTAAAAATGTTATAAATATGAAAAATACAAAGAACGGTACTGTCTTTACTTACAGGAATGGAACTCAGTGGCTTACTCGTTTCAACGGAACTACAGTACGTTGGCCACTGCCCAAGTCTCCTTCACCCAGGTCCCCACCAAAGTCTCCGAATAAACCCATATATACAATTATTGGACCTGGAAAATGGATAAAAAATAACCCCACCAGGTACCAAAACGTAGAAAACTTACTCAGTCAAAATCTTGGACTTTCTTGGGTTGGAAACAAACTTGGAAGAGTGTACAGCAACAATAAATACGGAAACTATGTCGTCTTGAATAAAAACTCTAAAGTAATAGGGTATTCACTCATAAGAAACATGAACCCGTCTTTAGAAATTGTCGCCATAGGTACAAATAGGAGTACACGAGGTACAGGTATTGGAAAATCCCTTATGAATAGAATAAAAAACAATTACAAAACTGCCGGGTACAGAAGAATATTTTTAAATTCTATACTTCCAGCTATGGGTTTTTATAACAAGATGGGATTTGCAACCCATCCAAATAACAGTTTTAAAAGACATTTCAATTTAACTAAAAAGACACCAAGAAAAAGCAACAATCCAAAGAAGAGACCACGTTCTTAATTTTGAATCAAAATTGATTCAACCTCTGGTGAGAGTGCGTGACAGGTTGGGAAGTTGATCAGGTACCCCTTTGACAATCTGAGAAGCCTCATGTAATTCTTAATTTGAATTCTAAATTGATCCGTGAGACGGGCAACCGACTTGAGTTCGATGACAGTACCCCCTGTGATAATGTCGGCTCGTACATGCCCGACATTTTGATCTTCATATGAGATTGGAATTATCCTTTCAGTCTCATATGATATACCTCGTTTTCTCAGAGCCACCTCAAAGGCTGAGTGATATACCGCCTCGGAATATCCTGGACCAAGTGACTCCCATACATGGTTTGCAATTTCCTCCATGAATTTTGGATTAAAATTACTTTTATCTAACCATAGTACGAGCAACACTTCTTAAAACTGGACCAACAATTGGGATACCAGAAGTACCGCTCAAAAGAGCTCCTTCTCGAAGAGCGTTTGCATGTGCCCGTGAGTAAATAGCAATCAACTCTCGAAAGTGTTTTAGGACTTCAAGCTTTTGAGTGTACCCAAGTCCACTCTGACCAGGTAATTTTGAATATGAATTGAAAATATTTTTTGCTTTTCTATTCAAGTTTTGTTTTGGGGTTGTGTTTGGTGCTTTACTGAATTTCTTTATAGAATTTACAAGGTTATAGTATTTTTGTTTATTTGCATTCGATACGGCAACTCGTATTATTTCCTTTGATTTGTTAAGGGCGTTCAGTAATTGTTTTTTAGACTTTGCTACACGTCGTGGACCAACTGATGGTCTGTTCGCCTGCTTGGCAGGTGAACGTCTTCCCACAGTGAAATGAAAACTCACCAAGCCTCTCTTTGGAGTTGGCATTCTATAATTCACATATAAAATTAATTATTTCTGTTACGGTTGGCAAGGAGAGGTCTCGGATTTCCCGCAAGTTGAGCAAGATTTGGGTCACGTCCCTGCATAACAGCCATAACGATATTAGGAAGCATAGCTTGTTGTTGTTCAATCATCATTTGAAAAAGGCGTTCTTTGTGTGCACGCTCTGCTGCACTTTCCCGTGCTTCATGTTGCATCCGGTTTCGGGCCATCCTCATATTTAGGTACTTGTAAACAAATATAGATATACCGGTCAAAAGAATAGCAAGTTGAACCATAGGGTCCGCACGTATCTGGGCGAGTAGGATACCTGCCGCCGCCGTAGTTCCACCAAAATAGCTTGCTGTAAGAATTGCTCCTTGTTTAGCCGCCGATTTTTGAGCGTTTGTAAGCAAGGGTGCTGATGTATTTCTTCGTTCCTTGAGTGTTTCTAGCGTTTGTGTGGGAATGTACCCTTCAACTGTTGGAAGTAAGGAGGTTATCAACAAAATGTAAAAAATAACAATACCACGTCTCCCCTTGGAAACGAGGGTACTCAAACGTGTATTTCTCAGTGTTGCACGTGCGGCTGCAGGGGTCATTTGACGGGCGTTATTTACATTCAAGTTGTTGTTTCGACGTCCGCCATATACATTTGCTGACATTCTTGAAATAAGTATATATTTTTTTATCCAAAAACCCGTCTCATGACAATTTTAGGAACTTTTCGAATGACAGATCCTCGAAGCGATGAGTAGTGTTCTGGGATGTACACTCGTGCTTTATTTAACGCAATACCAGCAATACGTTTGGTATGGGGTGAAAAATTACCAGGTGAAAAGTAATAATTTATCATTGAGTTGACAAGTCTATTTGCTCGGGAATTTCTGTTGTTTGGTGTCGAAGTAATAAAATTTATTGCAGAATTCCCGAGAGCTTTGGCATGACGATTGTTTGCCAGGCCACTTATCTTCAAAGCGGCCGGTACAAGTGTCTTTGCCACTTGAAAGGATACTTTTCCAGCTGCTGCTCTGGCTGTCCGTGAGTTTACAGACAGAGAAACAGGTCCTCCTACAAGTCGTGTGGGTCTCACACTCATTATTATTTAAGCAGATTTTCTTCCAAACACGGATGCATACTTCTTGTGAACCCACTTGGCATCCTTTTTGTAGATGCGGGAAGCCCGGGGCAAGGTGCTCTTGGTCAGGGTGCTGATGGCGACCAGACGCTTGATGACGGCATGGGGATCCTCACGGCCGTTCTTGATGGCACGGTCGAGCGCCTTGTGGCGGTTGGTCTCAGCCTCCACGGGGTGGTAGTGGTACCGGGTAAGCATACCACCCTTGAGTGGACCGATGAGTTTAGGACCCTTGCCGGCTGCTCCAACATCCTTGATTGGAACTGAACGCACCCGGGTAGTTCCCGCCTTGCGGTGATACGTATACGCCTTACGCTTTGAAGTCGCCTTGACGTGGATCGTCTTGGACTTGCGGTGCATCGTATACCCTGAACGCATAATAGCTCTCATTTATATTCTTTCAAGAAAAGTTTTGAGATAGACCCAACATGAACATCTTCAACTTGTTTTCATTTGAAGCACCAAAATCATATATATCGTCATCTGGTATGTTAATCTCATGAGCGGGTACTTCGTAGACGTGTCTCATTCTCATAGATGAAAAGAGCATACTTAACGCATAACTTTTCAAATCTTTTACTTCGGGAAGTCGACCCCACCCAATTCGAAGAGCAAGCACTTCATTTTTTCCGACAAATGGACCTGCGGCAAATGTTTCGGCAGTTGCACCATCCACGTAGTTGTACCCGTCACTGAGTTTGACCGGGGCAAACAGGAACGGAACCGCAATTGTGGCTATGACTGCATCAAGAACACTCATGTTAGGAACTGTATCTACACTGAAATAGACTGTTTTCATAAAGTCGACACAATACGCAGGGAGATACAACTTTATAGGGTAAAACTGATAAAGTTCTTTAAATGTAATATCTTCCTTATCTGTAAACTTTTTACATATTTCAGTAAGAACTTTTCTAACCTTTTTTGTTGAAACGAGGCCATAGTTGTGTAAAAGGCTTTTTATGTTTGGTTTCATGATGGAATTTACAGGAATTGAAAGGGAATAATCAAGAATTGCAGGAATGTTCCCTTTTGATAAAACATATGCAAATGAAGCAAGACCGCCGGCACTTGATCCTGAAATTTCTTCGAGATCATTGAGACGACCCTCTTGTTTCAATTTCGATAAAACTCCGAGATACATAAAGTATCCCATGGCACCTGGACCTATAACAAGGTGTTTTACCATTCTACTAATAGTATTGAGGAAACATTCCTCGAATCAACGCATACAAAACTGCAAACACGGCTGTGTGCACACCGACAGCTGTCGGCAAGGACCCTGGGGGAATGGTCAGCAAAATACCAGGAGTAAGTAAAGTGAACAAAATACCGGGAACAATGATATCAGCCGTTGTGGTTGACAACTGAAACACGTATCTTACAAGGAGATAGTTGGCTATGCACAAGACGAGTGCATGGAAACATGTTTGAATCATAAAATCACCTGGTGGAAAAGCAATAAGTAAACCGGGACTCAAAACTGCAAATAGTAGTGCTGGGGTTAAAACTTTTGGAGCTGTTATGTCAATCATTTCACGTATATATCAAACCAAGCATAAAAATTCTCAAACTGCATTCGATCTCGAATAAACGGAATACGTGAGATGGACCTCCAGACTTCTACCGAGTGGCGTGTTGGAGCACTCAGTGAAAAGAATGATCGAGGATGTATCACAAACGCCTCAAAGGCATTAAAAGTACACTTTCGTGGAACAACCAAGTAATTGTCATGAAAGTACTCTCGAATGATGTACCATGCATCCCAAATATCATCCGAATACAATTGAGCCCAGTCTTCAGCATCAATTTCATTCTCAAATTCATCAGAGGAATCATCTGACATCCATGATTCCTCATAGTAAGCGTCACGTGAATACTCGTCGTTTCGACCCATTAATTCCCAATGAGAGCTTTAATTCCAGATACGTTCACACCGGGAACCTCCTTCACGTCAACTGCGTCCTGAATGCAGTTCCAAGCGCCTTCAGCCTTCACCTCGTCACCGTCAAAGTACACAAGAAGACCCTTCTTGATAACCTCTTTAGTGATTGAACCCTTGACCTTTTTAACTGCGTAGTTCACCTTGACCTTGTCTTGCACTTTGACAGTGTCAATCTCATTGTTTTTCATATGCATCGTCACAAACTTGCGAAGCTCCTTTTCACGCTTATTCAGCGTAGTAAGATCTTTGCGAGCTGCGGCCAATTGAGCTTTTAAAGCTACCCATTCGGTCATAGCTGTTTTAAACTCCATTTCTATTTAAAGTATTCTTTTTTTTAACTACTGATACTCACGGTCAATCTCGAAGCGAGGTCTCATGACATCAGGAGGGATGGTGCTGAGGTTGAAGATGCTGACTGGGGTGCGGGGGTTGAGTGGTTCGCTGCGGAAGTCACGGTTGGCGTTGCGCAGGACACCGCCGATGGTCTCGGGGTAGCCAATCTGGCTGCGTGGATCCAGGTAGTTCTGGTTGCCCAGAATTTTGTCTGGGCTGAACTGACCAAAGTCCTCGGTTCCAACAACCTCCTTGGGGATCAGGCTTGCAGAGCTGACGGTGCTGCCACCAAAGTCGGAACCGCCCATGTATGGAGCATAGGAAACATCACCGGACCCCTGTAACACGGCGGAACCCTCACCCTCTCCGCTGGACTGAACTGCCCTGGCACTTGAAGCGACAAACAGAGTGTTTCCTAGGTTAGCACCCTGAACGGCTGGAACTGAACTGCCTGTTCCAAAGTTGGCACGGGCGGGAGAAAACAGAACCAGCAAAATCACCGCCGCCAAAACTAAGATTGCCAGGCCTTTGCGATTCATTTATTATAAGTTGATGATATTTTTTTGGAGCTAGTCGAGGTAATCGGCTGGGTCATCCTCCTCCTCGGGCTCATCTGTGAACAGGTACTCCTTGGGGATGCTCACTGAGGGTGACGTGTTACGCACACGCACTTGGAGCACACGCCAGATGGGACCGAATGACTTTTTCAGGAACCACAAACCTGAAAGCTCAAGAACCACATCACACTTGGAGTCGACTGGAACATCTGCAAGTTCAACAGGGGTTTTCTTTGTGTCATACGCAACCGTCACCACCTGACCCTTGATTGTCGCAAGACTTGTTCCGAGAATTCCGTCAGTAACGCTCTCCTGGAAGGCGTTTGTAATAGTCTCATCACTGAGTTCCTTTCCAAACCACGCAACACGAGACTCCTTTGCCTGGGACAGGATCTGAGTGTCAATACTAGCAAACAAATTAGAATCGTCAACCTTGAAGTTTACAGCCTTTGATGTCAGTGCGTCTTGAAGAGTTACCCCATTCACCTGGTGACGAGCCCCCTGAATTTTCAAAAAGTAACGTCCGTCTGGAAGCTTCTGTGGGTTCCCGTACTCCATTGTACTATAAACAAAAATATTCTTTAATATAAGATGAGCGCATTGTGTAGTTCAGAATTTGTAAATGCAGGATGTATGTGTATGACTGACCCTATGGATATTACAGCCATGATTTGCGGGTACATAAACAAACAAAACGGTCTCGTGTATCCATGTGATCTCGGGTGCTGCACACCAGCATGTTCAAATATCGGAGTGATGCCTCAATTTAATCAGGAATTTCGCCCATCTGGGGATGGTGCAGTTCCCCCTGGTTTCAATGTAAATTTACCTCAAAGTGATGAACCTACAGACACTAAAGGAGCTGCTCCATTTTTAAACCCACAAGCCCCTGACCAGAAGGTCTGGCAACTCTTTTTGATCGGATTCGTGTTTTTGGTTTTGGTTCTACTGGCCCTAATGGCACTTAAAGGATGAGTTCCTAGGTATATCAAATGGCTACCACCACCCCCGTTCCCGTGACTCTCGATGAGATTATGAAGGAGCTGAAGGCGACTCGCAAGGAGGTTCGCAAGATTCGTCAGTTTATTGAGGACCCAACCGGTGAGAAGCAGGAGGCTCGTGTGAAGAACAATGGTTTCAACAAGCCACAGAAGGTCACAGACGCCCTGCGTGTCTTTGTTGGCCTGCAGGAGGGTGAGATGATCTCTCGCTCTCAGGTGTCCAACTTTATGAACAAGTACTTCGAGGCAAATGGTCTGAAGAATGGCCAGAAGATTAACATGGATGACAAGCTCAAGACACTTTTGGAGGTGCCCGAGAATGTGCAGCTGACTTTCCTGAACCTGCAGCACTACCTGAGCAAGCACTACATCAAGGAGGAGAAGCCCGTGACCGAGAAGAAGCCCCGTGCCAAGAAGGTGACCGAGACGCCCGCCCCCGCACCAGCACCCGTGGAGACCGCCGAGCCCCCAAAGGAGAAGAAGGTTCGCCCAAAGGTCGCAAAGCCAACCGCAACTGCTTAAATGAAGACTTAAAAAGAAACCTTGTGTGTAATATAACATAAAATGGATCCACCAAAGCTTTCAGTGGAAACACTGAATACTATTGTCGGAACAAAAATTAAAAATACTGAACTGTATCAACGGGCTTTCACTCACAAAAGTGCGTTGAAGCGGTACTCGGGTCTCAAGGGTTCATATGAAACCCTTGAATTTATGGGGGATTCTGTACTTGGGTTTATAATTACGAAGCATCTCTTTGATTTGCACGAAAAAGAACAAGAGGGTTTTCTGACCAAGGCTCGGACAAAAATGGTTCGGGGAAAAACTTTATGTGAAATTTCCAAAGTTCTTGGTCTAGATAAACTCATTCTGATGGATGAAAAGGGTGAGCGAAACGAATGGAATACAAACGAGCACATCATGGAGGATGTTTTTGAGGCGCTCGTTGGTGCTATATATCTTGACCTCGGAATGGTTCATGCAAAGAACTTTGTCCTTGACACATTTTCAAAGGTTCAGGTGTCTCTTGATGATGACAACTACAAGGATCAGTTGATGCGGTGGTGTCAAGCACTCAAGTATCCCCTTCCAGAGTACAAGCTCAGTGGTCAAACGAATGGCCAGTTTTTCATTACAGTTGTTGTGGATGGAATGGAGTGCGGAGCCGGATTTGCATCAACCAAAAAACAAGCAGAGCAAAATGCGGCCGAAATTGTACTTAAGACGGACCCTCGTTTTAAAAATAAGAAAATACCAGTGAACAATGGAAAAACGGATACAGGAACTCCTTGCGGCTGAGTATGCAGAACAAAGATCTCAGGAATGGTTAGATTTGCGTGAGAATATGATCACGGCGAGTGATATTGCGAGCGCAATTGGTGAAAATCATTATGAAAGTGTAGAATCATTTATAAAAAAGAAGGTTCTTCGAACAAAATGGGCCGGAAATGCAGCAACTGCACACGGAACTCTTTTAGAGCCTTTCGTACGTGATATGTACGACCAAAAAACAGGGAGAAAAACACACGAAATTGGTCTTGTTCAACATCGTGACTATCCGTGGCTCGGGGCTTCCCCTGATGGCATCACGGAGGATGGTCTTTTAGTTGAAATAAAGTGTCCTTTGTCACGAAAAATTGAAGCAAAGATACCGAAGCACTATTGGCCACAGGTTCAACTTCAACTTGAGATTACAGACCTTGAGGAGTGTGACTTTGTTCAGTACCGTCCAGCAAAGGATGAAAAGTCAGAGCCTGAATTTGTTATTGTTCGGGTAAAAAGAGACAGGGACTGGTTCAGGGTGAACCTTCCCCTCATGCAAGATGCGTGGAACCGAGTTCTCAAAGCACGTATTGAAGGTCTGTGTGAAATTCGAGATGAAGAGCCCAGCCTCCCAGTTAAGGAGGAAATCTTTTGTACTATTAGGGAGGATGGAGACCGCCAAGGCTCCTGGGTGCAAACACCGAAACCGTTTCCTAAAGTGCAAGGATTGCAACATGGAGTGTTGCGCCGGGTGTATTCAATCTGAGGCGCACGCATGCCCCATGTTGAAAACACGTGTGCTGGCTGCACGTGAAGAACTTGCCAAAAAACTTACAAAGGTCGAAGCTCCAAAACTTGTTAAAATTTAATCTTTAAACGACTGACAAGATACATGATGATAACGGCAATCAAAAGAAGCACAACAATGTTGGTTTCTTTTGAAGGTCCTGAATCTTGTGTGCCTTTTTCCCAGCACCATGGCAACTGGGGGCGACGCCATGTGATGCGCCCGTCAGAGTACTCAAACTTGCGTGCTGGAAAAGGGTTGTATGGGGCGACGCTTGGTGCTGCTGTTTTGAGGTAAGTATTTCCCGCCAGATCCGTGCTGTTCTGTACAAATGATTCGTTTGTCTCCATTGGTGTTTCATTTATACCAGTTGTATATGACCCATCCATCCACAGGTTTTTGGGAAAGCCATCTTTATTTATACCAAAGTCGCCCGTCCAAGTTGTTGGGTTGAACCCATCAATTTGGAGACGATCATCAATCATCAAGGCTGATGCCATCTATTATTAAGTACTTACATTTTCTTTGTACACTTTCGTTTTAATCTTTTGCCTGTGTTGTTCCCACATTTGGTCGAGGTCAATATTCAGCATGTGTGCAAGTTGAAAAAGATAACTAAATACGTCACCCATCTCAGTTGTAATATCTTGTCCTTTGTCCTTCTTGAGTCCCGTCTTTTTGTAAATCTTCTGGTTCTGACGAATACTCGATGCGAGTTCACCCATCTCCTCGTTGAGCAACATCCATACCACACTTACGTGCGCCTTGTCCCACCCCTTCTGCTTGCACATGACCGCAGTTTCATCACGGTATTTATTCATTACATAAACAACGGTGAGTTTCTCTATCTGTTGTCCAACACTTGAAGCACCTTTCTGTATTTGAACACGAGGTAGGTTACAAACACGAGACATACAAGTTCTGTTCCAAGTTTCCAGTTTTCTACTACATTTTCATTTTCTGTCCTTTTTTCGGCCCAAGGCTCGATGACGGCATTGCTGAAGAGGCGAATAGCTCTCTCAATGGCAAAAAAAATGAAAAAACCTATAATGATATCATCAAGAGCTCTCATATCTACTACTTGAACATAAAATAAATTGCCACGATGCAAATTATACAATTAATACAACTTGTACATGAGTTCAAGATGTTTTTAGTATCTTTGTTTGGTGTTGAGTTTGAAGCTATGCCTCCGAAACAGGTTACGATGCACTGTAACGCACACGAAGCAAAACAAATCATAAGAACTTGACTGAGTTCAGCCATTACTATACTCATCTAAATTTAATTGCAATTGTAAAACGGTGTTTTGTTCGAAAAGAAGTCGCCCTGTGTTTTAAGTTTGCATCAAATATAACAAGTCTATTCGGTTTTGGTAAAATTCCGTAAATCATATCATCTTTTCCTAAAAATTGAGTTTCCCCATTTTCATCTGGATCGTAAATGTCAGTTGCATAATATAACATAGTTGTTCCATTTTCACTATCTATATGAAAATAAGGTTGTTCTGATGGAGCGAAACAATTGATATAAATTCTCATCAATTTTTTACTTTTAAATTCAGGTTTAAGTTCAAATATTTTCTTTAGTATTTTTGAAACTTTTGGACATTCGGGTGTTAGATTACAAACCATTCCAGTTCTTGGTTTATCAATTGTATCACGTTCTCCCCATTTGTAAAATGACGTTTTACACATTTGTAGAATTTCGTCAGGTTCATCTAAAAGATTGTCAATTATTTCTATACTCATTCTTTTACTTATTTTATATTAAAATTCATAGCTAAACTCACACGGTCTTCATTTGATCTGTTTAAAAGAACTCTATGAGGTGTATCTGACGTAAAAATCACAAAATCACCTTCATGTGGTTGATACAACTGACGTGTTTTCAAATTTCCAAGTGTACATTTTCCAAACATTTCGGATGGTTTTAAAAATTGTACATTTCCACTATCTTCGTTTACTTTTATATAGTATACGGCGCTAAACACACTCTCTGGATGTGTATGAAACTCTTGTGAATGCCCGGGGCCGTTTATATTCGACCATATACTATAAAGAGTAATGTTTTTCGAAACATCAATTTCTTTTGCAAAATTTTGAACTTTTTCAGTACATACTTGTATAAGTCTCTGAAATAAAGAATCTTTACTTTCAAGTTCATGTCCTATAGTTGTGTAACAGTTCCATTTACGCTTTGAAGGATATTTCTCTTTCCATTCAAGTATTTTTTTATACATTTTTTGATGTTCACTTTTAAACTCTTCTAAATTTTCAATTGAAATTAATGTCGGAAAAATTGCATGTATTTGTGCCATCTAGTATATACCAAACTTAAAATTGGATGGAATTTTATTTCCGTATGTACTCGTACTGACAGGAGCAGACATGGGCACAGGGTTTGAGCTAATGTCACGGAGGTACACGGCTTGTTGGAGCAAACCGGTTGAAATCTGAGAAAATGCTCTCTTTACAACTTCATTATTCATAGTTGACACTTGCTGACGGACATTTGTCATTGGATCTCTGACCAAGTCAGTGTACACGGTGCGCATGAGAGTTTCCAAGTCGTCATCCCTCTGCTTGGAAATCTCTATACCCGTCTTTGACTTGGTATAGGATATTATAGACGCATGAATGCTCTCACGATTAAAGTCTGAAAAGAAGGCGTCGCCCAAGGGGGTAGGGGTACTGAGACGTACTGGTTTGCGATCATATGTCTCCATTGAAATGGGCACATAAAAAAATTAAACGTGTATTTTACAATGAAGGTTATAAAGCGTTCGGGGAGCGAAGCTGAAATGCTCTTTGACAAAGTAACAAGTCGAATTTGTAAACTCAATATGGCTCCAGAATTTGAAGTTTTAAATGTTCAACCAGATAAGGTGGCTCAAAAGGTGTTTTCATCCATGTATGACGGTATTTCAACATCCGAAATTGATAACCTGAGCGCTGAAGTAGCAATTGGTATGATTACAGAACACCCAGATTATGAAATTTTAGCAACTCGTATTATTGTTTCAAACATTCAAAAGAATTGCCCAAAGACTTTCAGTGATGCAATGAATATTCTTCACGTAAAAGGTATTGTAAGTGAGAATTGTGTAAAAGTTGAACTCGATGAAGTTATTGAACAAAAAAGAGACTATGACTTTGGGTACTTTGGAATTAAAACACTTCAAAAGGGTTATCTTTTACCTGGAGAGACACCCCAGTACATGCTTATGCGTGTAGCACTTGCCATTCACGGTGATGATACTCCCCGTGTCAAAGAAACATATCACCTCATGTCACAAAAGTATTTTACGCACGCAACACCAACCCTGTTCAACGCCGGAACAAAGCGACCTCAGATGTCAAGCTGTTTCTTGGTTGCTATGAAGGATGATTCTATCGAAGGCATTTACGATACGGTCAAAGAGTGTGCCCAGATTTCCAAATGGTCTGGGGGTATCGGTATGCACATCAGTAACATACGTGCAAACGGTACACCTATCAAAGGAACAAATGGAGTTTCAGATGGCATCATCCCTATGCTCCGAGTGTTCAACAACACGGCTCGCTACGTGAACCAGGGTGGTGGGAAGCGCAAGGGGTCTTTTGCAGTGTACCTTGAGCCGTGGCACGCCGACATTATGGAGTTTCTCGACCTGCGTCTGAACCAAGGAGACGAGGAAAGTCGGTGCCGTGACCTGTTCACCGGCTTGTGGGTACCCGACTTGTTTATGCAAAAGGTGGAAGAGGATGGAGACTGGTACCTCATGTGCCCGAATGAAAGCCCGAATCTCCAAGATGTGTACGGTGAAGAGTTCAATGAAATATACAACACGTATGTAGCTCAGGGTCGCTACAAACGTAAGGTTCGAGCCCGGGAAATTTGGGACAAAATCCTCAAGAGTCAAGTCGAGACAGGAACCCCATACATGTGTTACAAGGATGCAGTGAACCGCAAGTCGAACCAGAAACACATCGGAACTATCAAGTCGTCAAACCTGTGTACGGAGATTATGGAGGTGTCCACGCCCGACGAGACAGCCGTGTGTAATTTGGCGAGTATATGTCTTCCTGCATTTGTCAAGAATGGAGAGTTTGACTCTATGAAGTTGCACAACGTGGTTCGAGTCATTACGCGAAACCTCAACCGAGTAATTGATAACAACTTTTACCCCACTGAGTCTTGTCGCAAGAGCAATATGCGTCACCGGCCTATCGGTATCGGAGTTCAAGGTCTTGCAGATGTTTTCATGATGCTCTCTCTGCCCTTTGACTCACCACAAGCTCGACATCTCAACAAGGAGATTTTTGAGATTATTTACTATGGAGCACTTGAAGAGTCGTGCCAGCTTGCAAAGGAGGAGGGGCCATATGAAACGTATAGAGGATCTCCAGCCTCGATGGGACTTTTGCAGCCAGACTTGTGGGGTCAGAAGTGGAGGAGTTCAGATGAGTTGAAAAAGAGAATTGCAACGTGGGGTCTGCGAAACTCTTTGCTGGTTGCACCGATGCCCACCGCCTCAACGGCTCAGATTATGGGAAACAATGAAGCGTTTGAGCCCTACACGACCAACATTTACCTGCGTCGAACTCTGGCCGGCGAGTTTGTGGTTGTGAATAAGCACTTGGTCAAAGACCTTGAAGCCTTGGGTATGTGGTCATCAGATATGAAGACGGAAATTGTTCGACATGGAGGTTCTATTCAGAATATTCCGGGTATTCCAGACAAACTCAAGCAGGTTTACAGAACCGTATGGGAAATTTCACAAAAGAGCCTCATTGATATGGCAGCAGACCGTGGTCCATTCATAGACCAGTCTCAGTCTCTCAATATTTTCATGGAGGACCCGAGTGTTGCAAAGTTGTCAAGTATGCACATGTACGGTTGGAAAAAGGGGCTCAAGACGGGTATGTACTATTTGCGTACACGACCAAAGGCAAAGCCGCAGCAGGTGACGGTTCCAGTCGGAGTCCAACGGACTCCTCCTCCTCTCACAGAGGAACAGAAACTTGCGTGCTCGCGTGAAAACCCAGAGGGGTGTCTGATGTGTAGTGCGTAAAAAAAATCTGGATTTATACTAAAAAAAATGATGATGATGCCAGTTCACACCAAGTCTCGGAGTGGAGAAAGAAAGTCGAGCAGTTATGCGCGAACCAGTTCACTTGAAACTCAAATTCGGTTTATAAGAACGTTTGAAAAGACAAAGGGTGGTAAAGTGGTTGGAACCGTTCCTTATAATGGTGGGTACTATGTAAAAGTCTTCAAGGGACCTTTTGGTGGGTTTTTCAGGTACAATAACCAAGGAAACACTCATAGTGTTCCTAAAAATACCATACAATTTAACCAAAAGTATTTGAACAATAATACAAAACCACAAAACAAGTGGTGGTGGTCCAAGACGAAGTCAACCACTGTGGGTGGCGCACCTGTGTACAAAAATAACATTACTGGAGCAAAAGTTACTGGAAGTGGTACCCCCGTGAACAAAGCACCAAATGGTCAGTATACTACTAATAATAATAATGTTGCAAAAAATTAAATGAAAAACTGTTGCAAATCCGATCCCAAGAACAAAAAGTGCATAAGACAATCTAATAAAAAAGTGTTCACCTTGCCCCGTAGATTTTCAAAAATCAAGTGTCTCATGGGACTAATCAAAGGGTTCACCATGAGGGCAAGTTGTGCACCTTATAAAAACTGTAAACGTAAGTAAAACATGTGGGAAAATTTGCCCGATGATATCATTTGGAAGATTCTTGACATGGCGGATCTTTCAATTGATGCACGTGTATATCTTGGCATGAAACCGAAAAAGATACCACTTGACATTTCAAATGATCTGTGGATGAGGCTAACATTGCATGATGGGTACGTGTACAACACAAGCTCTAAAACACTTCACACATTTGTCCTTGGTTTACATATTATACGTAGACCAGTGATTTTATCTTTTCGTACAGCAGGATTTGCTTTTTTAGATCCGGAAGAAGATTACTACACTGCTGAAATTAACCATCCAAATGGTGAATTTTATTCAAGTATTGAAACTGATAGAATTACTATTCGAAGAAAAATACTATTAAAAGAATGAATCTTTATAATACCATGGTATTTTGGTATGAAATAGACAAAAATAACATAGATAAAATACAATTTGGAAAAGAGGATGGTCGGTGGAAATATTCACTTGGAAGACAGCCTCTTCGTTTTCAAGTTCCTAGAGGTACGTGTACTTGGGGTGTATCTGCGTACAAGTCTCTACAAATTGAAGTCACTGATCCACAGTTTATTGCGTGGTGGAAAGACCTTGAAAATAGACTGTGTCCACAGGAACCGTTTAATTCAAATCTAAAGAATGGTATTTTACGTATGAAGGTGGATGATGCTACATATATTTTTGATGACAAATCACAATTTATATCACCAGAAATACAGGAGGGTCTTTTCAAAGGTCAGGATCTTTCGTGCCTTGTAGACATTGAGTCAAACTACTTTTTTAAGGACAACTGGGGTTTAACTGTACGTGCTGTTCAAATCAAGTGTTACGGTGGAGGTGAAGAGCCTGAACCTGAGCCACCTAAAGATTTCAATAAGGGCGTCTGTGCCTTTTTACCTGAGTAAATCTCCTGTGAGGTACTCTGTAGCCACCAGAACGTGCTGGGGCGTTGTATCTGTACCTCGAGTTTCCAACTCGCACAATTCTTTTTCCATTATTCCTATATTCAATATTACTTGAGCGAATCTGTATTTTGTGATTACTTGAATTGAATACAAAATACAAACCTCTGTTATTTTCAAAAACCCATCGTTTATTTCTGTTGAGTTTTCTCGTCTTGGTCATTTTATTGTTGTTCTTCTTGAGTAACAACTTTAAAATGTTTTCTCTATTCATTTACTATTTACTTACCATAAATTTCACGGGCACGTGTAAGGAGTGGGCCCTTGACAAGGGCAAAGCCCTTGATACCAAGTTCCTTCTTGGCTTTTTCAACAGCCTTGATCCATGGGTTGGTCTTTTCACCCTTGGACTTGGACTTGGAAACAATCTCACCGGTTGAGCGATCCTTCTTGAGGTCCTTCTTGGTCAGACCCCCGGCTGTGCGGTCAGCATTGCCATGGTAAACCTGAGCACGGGAACCAATCGTCATTTAGTCTTTGTCAACATTTTTATCTTTGTTAAAGATAGTATGGCAACACGTGGGAACCTTCTCAGGAAAACAAGTGCAAATTCCCTTCTCGAACAAGCCGCCTTGGCATCAGCCACTGACGAAAAGGCGGCAAAAATTGCCTCAGAAATGGAAGCTTCAAAACTCGCAAATGCAATCATTGGTCTTTTGAAGAAACAAATTACAATAGGTCAACCACTGGCCGAGTCGACAATTACTGTACTGTCGGAAAGCAACAAGAAAAACGCAACAGTACAAAAAGTACTTGATGTTCTAGGAAACGCCCTTCGTTCAAAAGGTCAAGCCCCACCCGTATCAACGGCGACATGTCCACCTGATTCCATAGGTGACGTGTACTTTGCAAACAGGAAAGCCGGATGTGCGTTCGGGACTTCTAATAACCCCACGTTTCGCCTTGCACGGAACGGGTCTGAGCAAACATCGTACCGTGGCTGGAAGCTTGCTCCACGTCCCTCGGGCGGTTTCAACTTTGTCAAGGAGGAGTACTCTGGGCAAAACAAAAAGAATATTGAAACATCAGTTTCAACCCACCTAAACAAGAATCTTGCCAACTCTATAATTGCAATCATTCGTGGAGGTCTACCCCCAAAACATGTGGAACAAGTACTTGCAACAACACCCCAGAACAAGTTGGCAAACACACTGATTGGTCTCGTAAAAGGTACAATAACTCCAAATACACTCACACCTCTCAAGAATGCAGAGGGGCGTACTGGTCTGTTTGGGTTTTTTACAAAACTTCTAAAGGGTCGACCTCGGTTCCCAATCCTCGGAGGCTTTGTTTTAAATCCAACAAGTCTCATTCCTCAGTTTATTGATGGAGTTCCTGTTCAATGGAACAAGGTTCGAGGTTACTTTATTGACAAGGGTGGAAAGATAATAAGAGTTTTCCAAAAGGGAAATAAACTCGTCTCACAACAAGGCCATGAAGCCCAGAGTGTTTCTGGTACACAAGAGAGCAAAGAACGTATTTCAGGTGTCATCACAAAAATAAAGAACTTGGCTCAACGTGTCAAGGAGGCTGTTGATAAATACACAAAGAGTTCAACACCTGAAAACAAACAAGCTGTTCTAGACGCCATCAAAGCTGAAAAGGAAGCAATGGCTGAACTTTTAGAATTATACAAAAAGATGTTCCGTAACGGCGGTATGAATAATTCTTCAAACAATCTCAATGCCGCCGACGTGTCCAGGTATCTGTACTCTTCCGAGTTTTCTAGAATGTCAGCTACGTACCGTTCAAAGAAACTGGCTGAACTCATGAAAAAGTACTCGCCTGGGTCAAAGGCACGTGATATCATCAAAACACGCATCCTCGAAGAAATAAGAAATGCGGGACAAAACAAGGACCCTTCTATCGCCCAAAGGAGACTTCAAAACCTTCGTTCAAATATAGGTTCAGCCTTGAGCTCACGTCACAATGGAAACCTGTTCAGGGCTCTAGGTGTTGAAAAAGGAAGAGCTCTTCAAAATATTAGACAAATAAACAACTACTACAGACGGAACGAAAACAGAGGTTACGGAAGGAGATACAGGAACGAAAATGGAACACGGAGACGTTACGAGGAACCATCTCTTGAAAACAGAGGTTACGGAAGGAGATACAGGAACGAAAATGGAACACGGAGACGTTACGAGGAACCATCTCTTGAAAACAGACGTGTTGAGGAAGAGCGTCGTAGAAGAAATGTTAACCTGTTACCACAAGAACAACAAACAGCAATTACAAACGCCGGAGGAGTTCAAACTGCCCTCAACACAGTAGCTAATGTACCTGGAGGTGCCACAGAAGTTGCAAAGGCTGCAGAGGCTCTCCGTGAAACATCCGGAAACGCAAGCAAGGCGGTAAATATCAAGGGTGCAAGTCCAGTCGCTATTCAAGCAGTCCAAAAACTCGGAGGTACAAACAATACAGTGAATGTTCTTCATGGTCTAAATACACTGTCACAGAAACAAACAACCATAAAGAGGAAATCATCCGTGCGAACTAAAGGACGGAGAAAGACACCTGTACGTATCCGTGTAGCAGAGTTGAACCGTGTTATTAACGCAGTCAAAAAGCAGAAACTCATTTCACTCGTGGCTCATAATGTCACAAAGACACACAACATTCATCCAAATGATGAAAAACTCAAGAAATATTACAAAAAGATTATCAAGTCGAATATACTAAGAACTAAGTTTTCAAAGATTGTGAAAAAGGCGGAGAAAAAATAGTTTTGAATAATAAACATGGGTGCTGGTCCATCTGGTCCATCTGGTCCAATCGGACCTCCAGGTCCTTCAGGTCCTCCGGGAGCTCAAGGTCTTGCTGGTATCGCAGGTGCGATAGGTCCTCAAGGACCTCCAGGAACCGCTGGTGCGATAGGTCCTCCAGGAACTGCTGGTGCGATAGGTCCTCCAGGAACTGCTGGTGCGATAGGTCCTCCAGGTCCTCCAGGAACCGCTGGTCCTCCGGGAAATGACGGTGCGGCTGGTCCTCCCGGCCCTCCAGGTCCACCTGGCCCCCAGGGTCCACAGGGATATTCTTCTGGCTCTGTAGGAGCTCCCATTAGCCAGCCTACCGGACAAGCAGTAAACCAGGGACTTTCACCGAATGCTCAAAATATATACAATGTGTTTTCAAAAATAGCTCCTCAAGATCCCGACTGTCAAAAAGCTATCCTTCAGCTTGCTATTCAAGCGGACCAGATGGGTCTTTTACTTGTTCCACAGGATCAATCGTGTCCTCCTGGTACTTATAATGGAGGAGGACCCCCTATGAACGGGTTTAACGGGTGTTTTCCAAATGGAATGAGTCAGCAAGACTTTAATGCAAAGATTAGGCCTGCTATGCAAAATGCTGCAAATATTTGTTCAGCCTCCGTAAAAAGAGACAATCCACCCCCTCCACCACCACAATATGTTTCAAACTATTCTGTAAAACCCTCAACATTTGCACCCGAACCTTATAGCAGGTACGACTAAAAATTTTCGTGTATCAGGTTCGGTTGGTGGCTTAGAGACTTAAGGTAAACAATGGACACCTTCCAGTACATCC